>Ga0206131_10001263_pt1 | contig 32775 bp, 14 predicted proteins | sample Helgoland_Spring_FD_148636 | JGI IMG/M metagenome (GOLD analysis project Ga0206131, IMG submission 148636) | Pelagic subsurface seawater microbial communities from Kabeltonne, Helgoland, North Sea - Helgoland_Spring_Bloom_20160517_1 | ecosystem: Environmental > Aquatic > Marine > Epipelagic ... | reverse complement strand
ACCCCTCGCGCGCCTCCTTGCTCACAGGGCGCTACCCGCACCGAACCGGCTCGATTGACACCCTAGAGTGGCGCGGCCTTGAACGCCTCGATCTGAACGAAGTAACCATCGCCGACATCCTGCAAGATGCTGGCTATCGCACGGGGCTGATCGGCAAATGGCATCTCGGTGCATTCGACCCCCGCTACAAACCTGAAAAGCGCGGCTTTGATGAAGCCATCTGTTTCCGTGGCGGCATGCACGACTACTACGACTGGCGACTCGAGTCCGGCGACCGCGTGCAACGCGCCGATGGCCGCTACCTCACCGATTTCTGGACCGACGAAGCAATCGACTTTCTTAAGCGCAGCCCGAAAGACCCGTTCTACCTACATCTCACCTACAACGCGCCGCACACACCGTTGCAAGCTCCTGAAGAAGACCTCGCGGTGTTCCGCGACCGCGACGATTTGAGCGAAGCAGTTAAAACACTTTACGCCATGATCCGCCGTCTGGATCGCAATGTCGGCCGCCTGCTCGAAAGCGTGGAACAGCTCGGACTACGCGAAAACACCCTCATCGTGTTTTCCAGCGACAACGGTCCGCAATTCGGCGGCTCTGGCGACGACTGCCTGGATCGATTCAACTGCCAACTGCACGGCTCCAAAGGCTCCACCTACGAAGGCGGCATTCGGGTGCCCGCCATCGTGCGTTGGCCAGCAGGACTGCAGAAAAACGACGCAGGCGACAACACCTTCTTCCACATGTGCGATTGGCTGCCCACCATCTTAAGTTTCGCAGGAGTCGAAGCACCGAGCACACTCAAGCTCGACGGCGTCGATCAGAGTGCGGTACTGCGCGGCGAAGTCGCCCCCTACCATCCGAAACGCTGCTGGCAGTGGAACCGTTACGATCCCCTGATCGAATACAACGCCGCGATTCGCGACGGCGATTGGAAACTGGTGCGCCCGTTTGTGCCCGAAGCCTTCGAAGTGCCCGACATCAAATGGCTCGACGTCTCGATGTATCAACCCGAGCACTTCATCGAAAACGGCATCATCACCGACCCAGCGCCGGAAATAATTTTACCCAAGCCGCCGCCGGTCGAACTTTACAACTTAAAGGTCGATCCACTAGAGCAAAATAATCTAGCGCTCCAACGACCGCAACGCGTGCAACGTATGGAGCGCGACCTACATGCCTGGTTCGAAGACGTCTGCAGGGACTTAAAAAAGACGAGCCGCGATTGATCATCAAAACATGCCAACGAACCCAGCAACCAGATTCACAACCATCCTTCAAACCGCCATCACTCAGCCAATGATACGCCATCATACCTATATCACATCGATCGCCACGACTGTTGCGACGCTACTCTCGATCACTCTCACCCCGCACATTCAAGCCAAAGAGGCCGACATCATGCACAGCACAGTGAAACAAGCCACAACGCTCGAGACACTCCCGTCGATTCAAGACTGGAAACACGCAGCCAATGGCGTTTGGAGCGCCAGCATTGGCGATATGAGCAAGGAACTTCGCTATACCGACCTAGCCGCGGAGCCACCACGTATTGACCGATTGAATACATTGGGCGATCCAGAATTTCCATTCGAGGAAGGTGCGATTCGCTACTCAATCAACCCCGACGGCCGAATTATGGTGCGCATACCCTGCGATCCAGATGAAAAGCTCTACGGCTATGGATTACAGCTCGACAAGGTCAACCAGACCAGTCGCGTGTTGGAGCTAAACATGGATCACTGGGGGAAAGGCGGTGGCCGCACGCATGCGCCCGTGCCGTTCTATGTTTCATCCAAAGGCTACGGTGTGTTTTTCAACACCGCCCGCTTCCTCAAAGTTTATAATCAAATCAGCAATCGCAAAGACGCCACGCAGCGCCCACCGGAAGTCGACCGCAATCCACCCGAGGATGAAATAGCGAGCCAACCCGGCAAGTGGCAAGCCAGCCCGATGGGCGACTCAGTGGAAGCGGCGATCAGTGGCAGCGGCCTAGAACTGATGGTCTTTGCTGGCGACTCGATGCTCGAAGTCGTGCAGCGCTACAATCTCTACTCCGGCGGCGGCGCATTGCCTCCACTCTGGGGACTCGGTTTTTGGCACCGTGTGCACGCGCACCACGATGCACAACAAGTGGAAGCCGAAGTCGCCGAATATACTGAAAACCAATTCCCACTCGACGTGATTGGCCTAGAGCCGGGCTGGATGACGAAGTCCTACCCTTGCACGTTCGAATGGCAGACCAAGCGCTTCCCCGATCCACAAGCCTTCACGCAGGACTTACTCGATCAAGGCATTCGCCTCAACCTTTGGGAGAATCCTTACATTTCCCAAAACGCAAAGCTCTACGAGGACATGTATCCACTGTCTGGATCGCACACGGTTTGGCTCGGCATCGTGCCCGACTACACGCTGCCCGAAGCGCGCAACTTACTCGCAGCGCAACACAAAGCCGACCACTTCGACATCGGCATCAGCGGCTATAAGATGGACGAAGTCGATGGCTACGATCGATGGCTGTGGCCTGACCATGCGACCTTCCCGTCGGGCAATTCCGCCGAATCGTTGCGCCAGACCTACGGCATGCTGTTACAGAAGATGCTGTATCAAGATCTGTTTAAAGCCAACAATCAGCGCACCTACAGTCTCGTGCGTGCTAGCAACGGTGCCGCCTCTGGCTACCCATTCGTCATCTACTCAGATTCTTACAATCACGAGCAATACATTACTGGGCTCTCCACCGCTAGCCTCTGCGGCATTCTATGGACACCCGAAATCCGAAGCGCAGGCAGCGCCCGCGAATGGCTCAACCGCATGCAGACCGTCTGCTTCTCGCCAATGGCGAACCTCAATGCCTGGGCGTCTGGTGTAAAGCCTTGGGACTTCCCGGAAGTGACCAATGCCGTGCGCGATGTGATCGAGCTACGCATGCGCCTACTGCCGTATTTCTATTCCGCCTTCGCTGCCTATAATCGCGACGGCATACCACCAGTGCGCGCGATGATCCTCGAAGGTGATTTTAAAGAAGCCAGTGCCACAGTCATTGAAGGCGAGCTTGATAGTGAGACCAACCCGTATGCGACAGGCGAGATCATCGAAAAGAACGATCAGTTCATGTTCGGCCCGAGCATCATGGTTGCGCCCTTCTATCAGGAACATGCAACCGAACGCAGCGTGCAACTCCCTGCTGGCAATTGGTATGACTTCTACACGGGCGAACTCGTTGGCAATAACACCAGTATCACGGTCACCGCAGAGCAACTCAAAGACCGCACCCCGCTCTTCGTCAAAGAAGGCGCCGTCATCCCGATGTTCACCGAAGCCCCGCTCAATAGTAAAGCCGCGAAAGGCCAAGACATCACCGTGCGCCACTACGGCAACACCGCTGGCAGCTTCGAGCTCTATGAAGACGATGCCACGACCTTCGACTACCAACGCGGCGCCTCTCGCATACGCACAATCTCTGTCGATGACAATGGCAAGTCTGATATACAGATCGAAGGCAACGGCCCTGCTCTCTTCGGCGAGATCACCAAGGTGCTACAGATGACTGAATAGGGTTCGATACAGGGTATAATCAGTGGTTGACTTCAGCCGCCTCGAAGCCGACTTGAACGCATAGCTCGAAGACGGCTGCCAAGACCTGGCAAACACCAGCCGCGACTGATTGAATTGCCCTGGCCGAAAGTGTAGAAGCGGCAGTGCACAATACGCGCCCCGTCAAATCCTTGCAAAAGTAAACCTTAACTTTAGTTTTTCGAAAGCTGAGATTTACTTTTACAAGGATCATACAATGAAACACATCCAGCGCAATCTCACTGAAAACATCTTGTTTGCCTTAAAGCACAACCCGGTCGTCTTTCTGAACGGGCCGCGACAAGCCGGCAAGAGCACCTTGGTGCAAAAGCTCTCAAGCACCGATTACCCGGCTGAATATGTTACATTTGACAATGCCACTCAAATGGCGGCGGCCTCAGTCGCACCCGAAGCGTTTCTTACAAAACGGGACGGTGCACTCATTGTCGATGAGGTGCAAATGGTGCCGGAATTGTTTCGCACTCTAAAAATGGTGGTCGATGAATTACGCCTTGCTGACAAAGCGAATAGTAATGGCCGCTTCCTGCTGAAAGGATCAGCCAACATCATGGCCTTGCCGAAGCTTTCAGATCCTCTAGTCGGACGCATGAGTGTCAAACCCCGTTACCCCCCATCAAGCGGCGAGGTATTCGGCGGTGAATGCACCTTCTTGGATAACTTGTTTGCGTGCAAATTCTCTGCATTCCAAACAACGGTTTTACTCAATGAAGCTATCCGCGCGGCAACATTCCTCGAAATATCAGGTAAAAAAGCGCGCGAGCGCAGTGAATGGTTTGAGGGATATTTAACGACCATCCTTCAACGTGATGTGCGAGCCATTGCCGAACTTGATAAAATCAGCCTCTTACCGGTGATGCTCCGCATCCTTGCCTCACGTGCAGGAAGCCTGATGAATGATGCCAGTATCTCTCGTGATATGGGACTGAATGCCGTAACCAGCAAAAGTTACCGCGGTATTTTGTAAGCCATGTTTTTGAATTTTGATGTGCGCCCATGGTATCGCAATATCAGTAAACGCCTCGTTAAATCACCCAAGGGCTACTTGATTGATACATTGTTGTTGTGCCATTTACTCGACTGGAACCTCGACGATTTAAGCATGAACAAGCATGACCTTTATGGCCATGTCCTGGAGAACTTCGTTGCGACCGAATTGCTAAAACTACTCTCATTTTCCGAGCTCAGAGCGAACCTCCTGCACTTCCGCACCAGCGACGGCAAGGAAGTTGATTTCATCTTGGAGCGTCCCGATGGCACGCTTGCAGGCATTGAGGTTAAAACGTCAACCCGCGTAGATACGGGTGATTTCAAAGGATTGAGGGAATTGCAAGAGGCCACAGGTAACGATTTGCAATGTAGTATCGTTTTATACGCGGGCAAGGATGTCGTCCCATTCGGAGAAAAGCTTTTCGCCGTGCCTCTTTCTGCACTGTGGCAATAAGAGCTCAACAGGTTAAGCGCAGCGGCAAGGCTTTGACAAGCGATATGTTACTACTAACTAAATTAAGTCAAAATGCTGAAATAGGCGATGCGTTTGGTAGAGACACTCCCTAAAAGAGCGGATTAGTCGGGAAACGATTGATCAACGGGTGCTGCGATTGAGGCGCGTCTTTCTGATTACGGATGGCAGCGCGCAATGAACGAAGAACATCGCAATAGGCGTCGTCAGAAAGCTCGGCGGCGGCATACGCAGTCTTCGCAGCGGTAAGTGCAGCACTCAGCGCTGTCGCATCGCCAGCGGTCGTATTGGCGGCGTCACCCAACTCAATCAACGCATACAAACCAGGCCTAAAAGCAAAGCCATCCTCAACCAGCGTTGAATCCAGCACATGGTGGCCGACATCAGTGACCGCCGGCATGGGCTCAGAAGTAATGAGAAAACCATTTCGATCAACCATACTAAACACTGCATGCGTCGCCCCCGGAGGCATCGTCGCTTCCACACGTCCCTGGAAAATCTTGGCAGGAGCGGGAAGCCACTCTTCGCGATGCCCCTTCACGGTATCCATCTGCGGCGGGTTGAGCGTATAAAGTAATTGCGCTTCCTCAATCTCGGCCTTGCCCTTGCCGCTTTCCAATTCGACCCAGACGAGGTCATCCTCAGAGCCAAGCCCCAGGACGGCTGGCATTTGTGCAAGCAGCTCAGGATTCACGCCCTGCCCCGTCGCATTTTGATGCGGCACGGGCTGCCCCGCCGCGGCGATCCGCCCTTCCAAATCTGCGAGCAGCCGATTGCGAATCTCCGGATATTGACGACTCACATCCTGAGCTTCGCCAATGTCGTTTGGCGCACCGTCCTGATATAAGCGGAAGAGTTTCACATCCTCATCGGCATTGCCCCCCAGCCAAGAACCATAGCCACGCACCAACTTCCAATCCCCACTACGGATCGCTGAGGACATGTGGGCATCCCAAGGAAAATACCAGAACAGTGACTCACGCACAGAACCATCAGGCATCACCACCTGATCGGACTCGCCATGAAACAGCGGCAGGAGATTGGCACCATCGAGCTCCAGCGATGGGGCCGACTCCATGCCGGCGATTTCCATAAAAGTAGGAAACAGATCGATCAGGTTGATCGGCGTCTCACAAATCGAACCGGCTTCGATGCCAGGCCCACGCACCAAGAACGGAATACGTATCCCCCCTTCCCAAGTATTTTGCTTGTAGCCCTTGAGTGGTTTATTTTCGGTAAAGCGCCGCACTCCCCCATTGTCGGAATCGACAATTAAATAAGTATTATCAATCAGCTTATGGCCGGGATTACGCGGGTCATCGGTTATTTCAAGATAGCGGACGATGTCACCCACCATCCAATCGACCTCATCCACCATACTTGCGTAATACGGGTCACTATGCCCGGGCAGATCGTAATACGTCTGCTTCGGGTCAGTCGGGAATTCATAGCCCAACTTCTTCGCATAATACTCCAAGCGCTCGCGGTTGCGGGTCTGGATCGGGCCGTGCACGTAGTAAGGGCAATAGTTTAAGAAGAACGGCTGATCCTTGTTCTGTTCCATAAATCCAAGCGCCAGATCGTGCGGTTTGTCAAAAGGACGCCCTTCCTCATTTAATCGATACGGATCACTCGGATCGTCGCTTGCAAATTCTGACAATCGGTCCGGCTTCATTTCGCCCCAAGTTCCAAAAAATTGATTCTTTGAGCCATCCACAGCGCGCCAGAGTTCAGGGTCGTTGTAATATTTATGACGCCCGTCTCTTTCCGTAAAACCAAAGTCGAAGCCCTGATCCAGCGGAAACGGGTAGCCAGCTGACTTGCCCCCCGCGTGCCATTTGCCCACATGACCACTGATATATCCCGCCTTCGAGAGCGCCTCCGGAATCATCGGCTCTTCAACCGGCAAGCCATACAGATAGTAAGGTGCCACACGCTGACTATCCGGACTGTATGGTCGCGGTATCCGCCCTCCGGATACATGGTACACTCCCGTATTCACCACATGCTGACCGCGAAGAAACGCCACACGCGAAGGCGCACAACTCGGCGCCGGTGAGTATGCCTGTGTAAAACGACGCCCGTCCAAGGTTAATTGATCCATGTGTGGTGTCTCATACACCGGCTCCCCTTCGATCTTGTGGCTCGCGATATCCTGCCAGCCCAGATCATCAATCATGATGTGCACAATGTTTGGTTTCGGCGCAGCCTGCAGCCGATTGAGCCAAGCAATGAAGTCGTCCGACCATTGAGCGGAATCCGTGCCGGCACGGCCTAGTCCGAAGCCGTGCCCGCCCTGTTCATAAAGTTTCAATTCGGTCGCGACACCGTGTTGCTTCAAGGCCTCGTGCATCACGATGCTATTCTCAGGCAGCACGCCGCCATCGTCTTTAGCATGCATCAGAAAGGTCGGCGGTGTCTGCGCGTTCACATTCAACTCACAGGACAGCTCGTTCGCTTGCTCCTCGGAAAAACCCGCCTCCAGCGGGGACCAGACGCAGCCATGAGCAATCCCCTTCTTGGTCGAAATCACCGGATAGCATAGCGCCATAAAATCAGGACGTGCACTGACCTTGGAAATTTCATCCGTTCCGAACTGATAACTCGAATACAAGGTTCCGGCACTCGCAGCCAGGTGGCCGCCAGCCGAGAACCCCATGATGCCGATACGATTCGGAGTAATGTCATAGTCTATAGCATGCGCACGTACCCACTGTATCGCGCGCAACGCGTCAGACATAGGCACCGGATGTTTGAAAGCAGCCCCATCCGTGGTGGGTAAGCGGTGTTTCAGCACAAAAGCGGTAATCCCTGCCGCATTCAGCTTCTCAGCAACGGGATATCCCTCCAAGCCCGTTGCAATGAACTGATAACCGCCACCGGGACAAATCACCACCGCCGCCCCATTAGGCTGCTCTGGGCGAAAGATTGTCAGACTCGGCTGATGGATGTTTTTAACGATTTCAAAGTGACGCGGCACAATTTCTTCAGTGATGGATGTATCCACCTGTGCGGTCCCAGCGGGCCATAAATCGACCACCGGACGAAGATCATCAGCCAAACAAGCCAGCCCGCAGCCAAGTGCTGCAATCAAAAATGCGATAGATCTCTTTCTCATACTAATTTGCCTTACCATTCCAGTCTCTGGTAAATGATGAACCTGTGCGTATTACCGGTTATAAGCTAAATCTCAGATACCGACATCGCACGTCCGTGCGATGTGATGAACCGTCATTATTGTTATTATTATAATACGCTATTTGATGCCCATCCAATCAATGCGCCTGAAAGCGTCACTGTCCGCAAAAAAATTAAAGATATGATCCAACCATCAAAATTATGCGTCTTAGGCATGCTCCTCGTGGCTCTGCCAGCTATCGCTGGCGAGCAATCGAACGACAGCCTGCCGGCGATGACCGCAGAAACACTTCCGGCCGACATCCCGGCACTCTGGGCCACCTTCGATGCCAGCAAAGAGCCACTCAACATAGAGGTGCTGCATACCTATGAAAATCAGGACGTTACGATCCAGATGATTTCCTATGCGGTTGGCATTTTCAAAGGCAAAGAAGTGCGCATGGGCGGCTACCTCGCCTACCCCAGCGACAATGACGGCAACATTCCGGGCATCGTGCAAATTCACGGTGGCGGACAGCGTGCGATGGCGGACTTTTCCTTTGCGGTTGCACAGAACGGCTACGCGGTGCTGGCCACGAACTGGGGTGGTCGCCTAATGGAGCATCAGGAAGCCGGAAAGCCCGCAGAGGGCACAATTGCTACCGATTGGTCGCCGTTGGATGCCACCCAGCAACACAACGCCTGGTTTGCCGACACCAAACCGGACGAGCTGACCTACGACGATTTCGACTCTCCGCGTAACAACAATTGGTTCCTGATCAACCTCGCCAACAAGCGCGCGATCACCCTTTTGCAGCAACTCCCCTTTGTCGAGGCAGAGAAGATCGGAGTCCATGGGCACTCTATGGGCGGCAAGCTGTCGGTCATGCTTGCCGGCACCGACAACCGCGTCAAAGTCGCGGTGCCCTCCTGCGGCGGCACCGGCACCGCACCAGAGGCACTCAAGGCACGCAAGGGAAATTCCGCGCGCCCCCGACCCATGAAGCCCCTCTACGCAAAGTATATCGACGACGCCCAAATGTTGCCGTATGTCACCTGCCCCATCCTCTATAAGGGTCCGCAAAACGACTTTAACGGCCTGCTCTCAAATATGGCCTTCAACTGGCGGAAAATCCCCGCAACGACTCCGGTCCGTTACTCCATCACGCCGCACATGAACCACCGCCATGCACTGGAAAGCGAGTTCGTCGATCTCCTCATGTTTGAGGAATATCTCAAAGGCACCTACGAGCTACCCGAAACACCGCAAATCCACGTCAACCTCAAAGGCAATGCCATCGGCCCGGTCATTACCGTTAAGCCGGATCCCTCGCAGGAAATTGAGCGCGTCGAGATCTTCTACTCGCAGGACCCCAACGGACAGTTCCGCTTCAACCGCTCTGCACAAGTCACGCAACACGGCGATCTCTACATCGCAGCCGCACCCATCACCTCGACCGACTTGGGCTTCTTTGCCATGGCAAATGTTTACTACAAGCACCCGGAGAGGCTCAAACTGGTAGGGCCACGCTGGAACCAGTATCCTGCGGACACTTATATCCTCAGCACCAACGTGCAAAAGTTTGAGATCCCCGAAGTACAGTCTGCGCAACCTACCGTCACCGACGTCACGACCCGCATGATTCAGGCAAGCTTTGAGCACGACGGAAAGCCGGATTGGTATCGCTATTCCAAAAACCGCCTTAATACCCGTAAGATCCGCGACCCAAAATGGCGTGGACCGGTCGGTGCAACACTCGCCATTGATGTGCTCGATCCTCTCGGCGGAAACCTTATTATGGAATTTGAATTCAACAGCTATTCCAAATACGGTCGGGAATATCCACATGGTAATTTCTATTGCGTTATCCCCATCGAAAGCTCAGAAGAGTGGCAAACCGCCGAAATTAGTATCGACGACCTCAAACCTGTCAGAGCTGACCGCGTCAACGGCATGCCAGCCGACTGGCAAACACTGGATCACCTGATCATTACCAACAAGCTGGACCTCACTATTGACGGCACCAAACAAAGCTTTGTCGTCAATAGTAATATCGAGCATGCGAACAGTGACAGTGACCGCCAACTGCGCAACATGCGCTGGCTCGGCGGTGACTATCCCGCCACCATCCTCATGAATGGTGGCGGTCTCGAGCTCAATCCCGCCGAATACGAGCAACAGTTCAACAAGCAGATCGACGTCTCGATCGAGCTGGAGGAAAAAATTGATGGCGTCAAGAAGGCGATCGAATAGTCTGATCACAGACACGAAATCCTCATCGCCCAAGCCCACCATTCATTATGATTTCAAAAAAAACAGCCACCCTCAGTCTGATGACTGCTCAACTTTGCCTCGCCTCCACCGTCAGTGGCAGCACCGCAAAAGAAGCCTTCAACCGCAACTGGGTGCCAGAGCCAGTCTTCGACAAGCAGCCCGGCTATGTCGACCTCTACTGGACCGCTTGGGAACAGGCTTGGGACCACGTCGCCACTCAGGAAGAGCTGCCACAGAGCCCCTACATGGATGAGGCTTTTGCCGAAAGTCATATCTGGATCTGGGATACCGCCTTCATGGTTCTCTTCTGCAAATACTCTCCGGAGAAATTTCCTGGGGTCGAGACGCTCAACAATTTCTACGAGGCCTTTCATTCGGAACAGTACGCAGACGGCAGCTTTCCGCTCGGCATCCAGCATCCGGACAATCCGCCCCTTTTCGCCTGGGCTGAATATGGCAACTACCTCTTCACCGGGGATGATGCCCATGCTCGCACCCTCCTGACCGAAACCCAATACCTCCAAACGCACTTTGATTGGTTTGATAATCTGGAGCCCGGCTGGCAGTTTGAGACGCAACATGGCCTGAGTGCTCCAGTCGCCTTGGATCCCAAAGCGCTCGGCTATGTCTGGTCCGGGGTTTCAAGCGGCATGGACAATACCCGCCGCGAGCGGTTTTCACTCTGGATCGATGCGATTGCCCAGCAGGGCCTTTCCGCGCTTGCGATCTCCCGCATGGCCGAAAGCATCGGTGAAAATGCGCTCGCTGCCGAATGGCAGGCGAAGTATGCTACCTTGAAAGAAACCGTAAACACCTACTACTGGGACGAAGCGGACGGCTTCTACTACGACGTCTCCGAGGACGGTTCCACCCTTTACAAAGTCAAGACACCCGCTTCCTACTGGCCCCTGCTCGCCGAAATGGCTTCCCCGGAACAAGCTGCCCGCATGGCCGCGCATCTGGAGGATCCAGAAACCTTTGGGGGCATCCGTCCTTGGGTAACGATTGCCCGCAACGACCCCCACTATTATGGCGGCGATGGCGCCTACTGGCGCGGCGGCATCTGGCTGCCGACCGCCTATATGGGCACCAAAGCCATCGAGAAATACGGCCATCAGGCCGAGGCCGACGCAGCAGCCGAGAACCTGCTCGCCCACATGTATCGCACCTACCATGCGGTCGAGCCCAACACCATCTGGGAGTGTTACAGCCCCAGTCGCGACCATCCGGTCGTGCGCACCAACGGACACATCGTGCGCCCCGACTTCTGTGGCTGGTCCGCTCTCGGGCCTATCTCCATGTTCATTGAAAACGTGCTCGGTTTTAACACCGTTGATGCCAAGCAAAAGCGTGTCGAATGGCGCCTCCACCAAACAGACCGCCACGGGATCAACAACTTCAAGTTCGGCAACATCGTCACTGATATCCTTTATGACGGACTCGGCAGCGTGACGGTCTCCAGCAACGCCCCCTTCGACCTCGTTATCAACGGCACCACCCATGCAATTCAAGCTGGCGATACAACCCTCGCCGTCCAAGCCCCGACGCCTGAGACCTTCCAGCTCAGTGTGGAGGGTGGCACCGGCTCCGGCACCTACTCCAAAGGTAGCGTAGTCTCCCTCAGCGCTCCGGCCACCAAGGACGGTCTGGTATTCTACAACTGGACTGCCAATGGCGGGATTATTGATGACCCCGAATCTGAGGACAGTCTCTTCTGGATGCCCGATGCCGCCACCACCGTCACCGCCAACTATCGACGGGAATGCACCGTGCGCTTTGTGCTTCCGGAGACTTTGAAGCATCTTGGCGGTGGCGCCCTTGAGCAAGCGATTGCTGAAGGCAATGACGCCGTGGCACCCATCATTCAAGCCGGCTATGGCTGGGCCTTCTACGGCTGGGATCGTTCTCTCGATAATATCAGCGGCGACCTCGTCATCAAAGCCGTCGCCAGCGTAAGCAACACCATTCTCGGCAACGGCGATTTTTCCATCGGCATCAAAGAGCCCGCCACCGCCTGCCAATTCAGCACAAATTCACCCGCACCCAGTGCCGAGGTTTCCACCCGAAAAACTGAACTGGAATCAGTCGGATTGGTGCCTGCATCATACTCAGCGCCCGAGCTTTGACCATCCCCATCGGCATCCTGCGCGATGGCATCATTGCTGAGTGCCAAGCCGTAAGTCGACAACCACGTGCTGGTAATGCCACGATCCAGAGTACTCACCCCACCACTCCATGCCAAATTCGCAAAGGTGGGGATCGATCCGCTCCATTCAATCGTATTCAGATTAAAGGCTTTCCCGGAACCAAAACCGATAAACTTGGCGCTGCTCCATGAACCAAGCGGGGTATTGTCCGTGCGCTTGAAGTCGGAAACAGAAAGACTGATGGCGTTAAAGCCAGCAACGACTGGCACCGCCGCATGGTAAGTGGTCTCCGAGTTCTCACTCCATCCATCCACCACAATCTTCACCTGCAAGGTGTTGGTCGCATCGGCGCTCAGATCAAAAGTCAGGAGTGCACCCTCACCTCCACGATAGCTCGGGTGACTGATCTTGCGAGTATAAAACTGCCAAACCGATGTATTGGTCTCGTTAATCAAGAACCAGTCGTGGAACCCGCTTGCTCCGGAGGGATCGTCAATCGCATAACTAATTTCAGCAGTTTCACGAAGCCCATTGGCCACCAGCACTGCCGGATCCAGAGAGTGAATCTGGTGCACATCGGTATTCAGGTCGGCGGGCAGTGAGTAGTCACTATCGACCCCTGTTGGGTAATAGGTATGCACCTTCGAGGCAACCTTGATCAGATCGGTGGGGTTACTGTAAGCCACGGCCTGAGTAAAGCCAACATCATAGGTGATCACGGCATGCGCTGCCAGCATATCCTCTGCATCGAAAATCGGCAGAGCTGCCTCCCAGTGTGTGCCCCGGTCCACCGCCCCGGCATCCCGCCAGAAACGCGTGCGCGAATCACGGTCCGTGCCGTAGTAGATTTCAACGCTATCAATCGCATACGATGTCGAAGTGTCTGGATAGACTTTAAAGACAGGCACCCCGCCTGCAGTGGTCATTTCCAATTCTGAATCGGAAATACCGGGAAACTCGACATCTCCGATAAGATGGTGACGTAACCAGAGCATTCGCGCTGCCAAGGCCGGATCCGTCAAACGATGATTGAAGTGCGGTTCCGCCACTAGGATGTTGGCCGGTGAGATCTCATTCAATCCCGCCCCGTGAATGGAGAGACTTTTCGTCGCTAAATCAAAGGGCGCATAGAAATCATTGGAAGCATTTAAAAACAGGAGGGGCGCCGATATATAGTGCCAGTATGCTTGGTCCGCCACCGTACTATTGAAGAGTTCTATGTCTTCCGGAACTTCCCCCATGAGCCGCGCTGTGTCAGGCAGGCCCCAGAAATCTTCGTATACATAACCAGTGCCACCACCTCCGGGCGCGAGCACCGTGATACGGGGATCAGTCGAGGACATTACCGTTGTCCGGCCTCCCCGACTCCAACCCATTACCCCAATCTTACTGTCATCCACCTCTGGCAAACTTTGGAGATAAGTAATGGCGCGACGAACGGCATAACCGTTCAAAGTCCAAGTGCTGTTGAGCGGATGCGGAAAATCGTACAGCGTTTGCCCATCGCTATAAATTTTCGGATTAATGAACTCATAGAAAATGGCCTCGGTAACGGGATACTCCAGCGGATTATCAATGGTGTTTTCCCGCCTGAATCCGGCGGGTAACCCATCCCAATTTGTATTGGGGTGTAATTGCCCTTCCGGTGAGGCCGGTTCGTTGGGGTTGCGGTTTTCGAGGTGGTACCCCCCCCAGTTGATGCTCAGCGCGGCATAGCCCTGTTCGGCCAGATACTTGGCGTAGTGGCTGTCGGCATTTTGTCCCCCGCCATGATTCTGAACCAAGCCCGGCAGGTTTGTCCCGCCGGTAGGACGGGCGTAGTAGCCCGCGATAACCGGCGTGGCGCTGTTCTGTGTGCCCGTTAGCGTGCCAAGCTCATAGGTTATACGAGAGATCGTGATGGTGTCTCCCGAGCCATTGCTGTGCGCCTCCGTCCAGGTGGTGTGGGTGCCAGCGTTTAGGGGATCATTTTCGATCCTGTTCTGCAGGGAGCCCCACAGATCGCCCACATTTTGTGGCACCGGCACAATCGAAACCGTTGCGATGTTGGAGTCGTCCACTCCGTCGTTGGCTTTGAAGGTAAAACTATCCGTCTCAAAGCTTGAACCGGTGTAGGTGTAAATAAGATTGGGTGCGGCCCCTGAGAGGGTACCTGCACTCGGCCCAGAAACCACTGTGTAGGTCAGCGGATCACTCTCGCTGTCGGTCGCGCTTAGGGTGATTGTGACCGGATCACTGCCGTCCGCCGCATAGGAAATATCCGCCGCCACCGGTGCGTCATTTCCGGCCGCATCAATCGTCGCAATAATTCGTGATGTTGCGGCATCGAAACTCAGCGCAGCGCCGATTCCCGTGCCACCATCAATGACATTGACCGTCGGATTAAAGCTGCCGCCGAAGTCACCAGTATGCGAAGCAAAGTCCATCAGGACAATGCTCAGCCCATTGCTCGTATCGTAGGCGGACACATCGATGTTGAAGGTCACATCACTCCAACCGGCAGTTCCCCCATCAGCCAGGGTGCCAAGCGGAAGCGTCGTAAACCCTGTCGCAGAAAGCGTGAAATCAAAGGTGGTGGCTCCACGCAGCTCCAGTGTGGTCGCCGTTGCGAAACTTGCGCCGTCCGCAAAGCTCAAACGGCTGTTCGTTCCAAGATCCATCCACTGTATGTTTGCTCCAAAACTTCCGCTAGAAGGAAGATTAAACACACTCCCGCCGGGACGGAGAACGGTATTTGGAGCGTCCCGATCCAAGACACCACTGATGTTGAAAGTCTTATTGGACGGGTACTCATCTGCGAAGCTCACACTTGCCCCCGACGCGATCTCCAAACTCGAAAAATTTGCGTTCGCATTAGTCACCGTTGCCGATGAGCCCACGAGTACGGAATCTCCAGTCGTAGGCAGCGTATCCCCGCTCCAATTGGCCGCAGTCGTCCACAAGTTGTCGGCACCACCGCCGTCCCAAATGACATCCGCGGTAGCAGCATTCACATCGTAGAGCGCCGTGTAGGTAGCATCGGCAGTGGCCGCAAGAATCGTCGGCCAGCCGGTAAAGGTACGGGTTGCCGTGTCAACTCCCGCCGGTGGCGTGGCTACCTCGCCTCCATCAACCGTCTGCGTGGTTTCGGTATCATCGACATTGATAAAAGTAATGGTGTAAGTGGTCGTTACTGCCTCCGAATCAAAGGTATAGATCACTTTGGAACTGGCGGTATCAAAAGACAGCGTACCGGACAATCCTGAGTCACCGGCAGTGAGGTTCACCGTCGGATTGAAGGTTCCGCCATAGGCAGAGTCATGGCCTGAGTAGTCGATTAGTTCGACGGTGGTTCCATTTGAAACCTCATAGTTTGAAACATCCAGATTAAATGTCACGTCACCCCAGTCTTCATCAGTCCCCTGACGCAAAATACCTGGAGTGAGCGTTGTGAAGCCCGTACTTGACAAGGTGAGTCCGTAGATCGTAGTGAGTCGGTGTTGTATACTATTCGGCGTAAAGGTCGCACCATCCTCAAAATTCAAGATGCCATTTTGCAAATCGATATAGGCTCCGCTCATTCCGCTGCCCGAAGAAAAATTGAAAGTCATCCCGCCATAGAGACGCGCTGCGGCGATGTTATTAACAATCTGGGAATTGCCGGAAACATTGATCGTCACACCGGTTGGCAGGTCCCAGTAGTTCCCCGGAATGTCTACCGTGTCACCATTAGCGATGGCAACGGTGTCTCCATCGACCGGGAGTGTGTTACCGCTCCAATTGGAAGCAGTCGTCCACAAATTGTCGGTACCACCGCCGTCCCAGGTCACATCCGCGGTGGCAGGACTTGTGACGCTTCCTGCGTTGGCATTCAAAGCGCTATAAATCCCATCAGCTATGAGCTGTTCCCCGGTACCGTTCGGGTGCACGCCATCGTAAAATACATCGGCAGTGTTATTAAAGGTTGTCGCAAGGTCAAGATAGGTGACCGTAGAACTCGCGGTGCTTTCTGCGGTTGCGAGTGATTCCAGAAGGTTATTGATATCCGTAAAATGATCGCTTTGTGTAACTGGCACAGTATAATTGCCTGAGCCGTCGATCGTAAAACGAGGCAGGATGGACACGAGTAGGACACTAATATTCGGGTTACCGTTGCTCCCGCTATCACCCTGCAGGGTATCCACAATCGTCTTGATCCGGTCGCGAACTGTTTCCGCAGTAACGGAGGGGTCATGGAAAATATCATTTCCTCCCAGAAAGACCACGGCGGTATCGGGTGTTTCACTCTGGTTCTTCAGCGTACTCAGGCTCCCGGGCAGCGAGCTTGCGAGATGAACTGCACCCAGTCCCCAGTAGGCTTCGTGACGATTGACGAAAGATTCGCCTTCATAGTCCGGATAGACCGAAAATGCCTCTTCATTATTGTAGTCGTGGTTGTAAGTGCTCGTGCCGACGAATTCATAACTGACGTTGTTATCGACGAGCTGCTTCCAGAAGGCGTAGCGCCAAGACCAATTTCCTTCACCAGCAGGGCGTGTCGCCGAACCTTCCGTAATAGAATCTCCGACACAAAGGATCTTACCGAAATCCTTCATGAAGGTATCAATAAAAAGTTGGGCATTGGCCTGCCCTACTGCGTAATGATCGTAGCCATGGATGTCCTCGGAGTTGGTGCGATATGGCGCGACCTGTGTATCGAACAAAACACCGCGTGAGTCCGCATTGGTGATGTTGGTCAGGGTCGTATTGATACGCGTGCCGGAGTTGCCCACCGTGTTCATGACGAAATTAAAATCACTGCTGCCCAGATCCGCAGCCAGCTGAGTCAAGATGCCATTCCAGCGGGCCGTATAGACGGCCTCCGAGGTGTTGGATTGTCCCGCCGCTTCCCCATCGCTCTCGCCCTGAAACCAGAAAACCCCGCGAAAGCGAGGCGTGTCGCCATTGGCAATGATCTCATTGATCTTCGCCTCTAATCCTGCTGTAGTGCTCGCATAGGTACCGAAAAATTGTTTTTGATAGAGCCATTGCGGCGTTCCATTCTCGTACCATTGCGCAATTTCCTGCCCCGGTTGCCCATCAATGACCACAGCCGGATTTGAAAAAAGACCGGAAGCAACGAGCGCGTCTTTTACGCCATTCCCAAACTCGTATGTACCCGTAACTACTTCGCCATCACGATTGACCGGCCAATAGGCATTCGACTGGCCCGTGGCAATGAAGAGATCGACGATGTCACCGCCTCCGCTGTTCTGCGTATACTCTGCAGTGTAAGTGGCGGCTGCAGTGGCGGGGGCAACTGTCGGCCATCCGGTAAAAGTGCGAGTTGCTGTATTTACACCTGCCGGCGGAGTCGCGACCACGCCCTCGCTCACCGTTTGAGTGGTGATCGAATCATCGACATTGATAGAGGTGATGATGTAGCCGCTTGTAGGCGTCGGAGGGTAGGTATCAATAAAGAGCTGCGCATTGGCCTGCCCCACCGCGTAGTGATCGTAGTCGTGGAGATCGCCGTATGCATCCACGACATCATTGTTGCCGTGGTGTGGAGAGTTGATTGCGTCATAGATCGTCCCCTTGGCGTTGTAAGTGCCCGAGGTCGCAATGTAATTCAGGATGTTGTTAATCGTCGATCCGGACTCGGCAACCGTGTTAACTACAAACTTATACTGCGTATGATCCACTCCAGCGGCCTGCAAGTCGGCGTCGAGTTGCTCCAGGATTCCATTCCAGCGCAACTCATAGGTTGCCTGCGAAGTAGCTTGTGCCGGATCGTTATTGTTCGCGTATGGGCCATAGCCATCGCTTTCCCCCTGAAACCAGAAGAGCCCACGGAAGCGCGGCGTGTTGCCAGCGGCAATGATCTCATCGAGCTTGACTTCCAGTGCGGCGGAGACGGGGCCATTGCCGTCACCGTAATCCCATTCACCAAAGAATTGCTGCTGGTAGTTACGGTTGGGTCCGCCATCAGGCCCCACCCATTCCCCCCCCCAGCCGGCAATCGCCCAGCCCGGAGCGCCTTGCATCACAACCGTCGGATTGGAGAACAGCCCCGACGCGGATAGCGTTGCCTGAGCACCACGCCCCAAGCCATAATAATTCGCTTCCCCCTGGTCGTTCGGATAAAATGCATTCGACTGACCGGTCGCCATAAAGACATCGACGTAATAACCACCCCCCGGGGCTGGCTCGCTGCCGTTGTTGCCACCACCACTGCAGTCGCTGATAAATTCGGTCGGCTCGACCACCGTAGCGAGGGCCTCGGCATAAGCCTCGCCGATGTCATACATATCATTGACGCCATTGCCGGTGTGGTCCGACGAGCCTTCACTGCCTCGGCCGACGTGGGTTTGATATAACTGGCCGTAGTGATCGGCATTCACAAAGGTCACATCATCATCGATACCTGCGACACCACTCTCCAATGTGGATCCACCGATCATCTTACCGCCAGTTGTGATTACAACTGGGAAATCCAGAGGGTTTTCTAAACCATAGTTATTGGCCAAGTGAGCACGCACCGCTGTGATGAAATTGTTCAACGCGGGTGTTGAAGTGCCCCCTTCTCCCTGCCACCAAATCATACCCTTGAAGTTCGGGCTGATCCCGTCTGCCTCCAATTTAGCGACCGCATCCGCAATCGCAGCTTGAAATCCTCTCCAAGCGTCCCCCTGACGATAGCCAGCCGCAGAGACATCCCAGTCGGATGCGGCGACAATTTCAGTCGCGGTGCTCAGGCCTGAGCCGTCCACACCATATTTAATAATACCCAGCTGGTTACCACCCGTTAGGTTAAGCTCCAATGCACGCGCCGCGAAGCCAACTTCTGGACCAAACCATGAGCTAGGGCCGAACGCACCGGCATCGGTGTCGCCCCCAAGTGCGCCACCATTACCGAAATTGTTATTAAATGTATAGGCGCGTGTGTAACCCGCTTCGGTCTGATCGGCCCAATCAGAAAAATACTGCTGCGTTTCAGCATTATACCCCTCAGAGTGCCAGGAGCAGAAGAACTTGACGTCGTGAGCGGCGGCTTGTGCCGGGCTTAGAGTGCTGACCTCCCCTTGCCCGTTGGCATTCGACTGACCGGCAACAATGAATATATCCATCACGCATCCCGAAACCACATTCCCAGAATTCACGGAAAGGTTGACCACCGTGTTCGGTGAATCAGAATCATTGGACGCAATGGTCAGCGTCGCATTGTAGACCCGATCTCCTGCGACTGGATTGAAGTCGAGTGCGACATTTCCGCTCACTCCCGCAGCGAGTGATGCATCGTAGGAAGCAACCGTAAAGTACGCAGCATCCGTTCCGCCAACCGTCACACCAGACACCGTCAGACCGAGCTGTCCATTATTGCTGTAAGGAATCTGAAAAGTCTCGGCCGTTGAGGCGTTGGTGAAACTGAAATCGGAATCAATGTTGAGATTCGGCACCGGAACCACCTCCACTGCAGCCAGAGTAAAGGCTTCATAAGCGAGAATGATACTGCCCCCTGCCTTGACAACATCCAGTGTCAGGGTGTCGCTGCCATCCGTCTCAAAATCGACGGTGAATTCATATTTTTGCAGGCCGGAAGTCTCGATTCCGGTCGCCGTGTGTGTCACTCCACCTGATGCCAATGACGCGATCGCCGAAAGGTTGGTATCCGATGTCGTAGCATAGAACTTCAAGCGGTACGTACCGGCAGTCGCGATACTGAAGGTGCTACGAATCCCCGCACCATTCGAACCCAAATCTGCGTTGGTGGTTAAATTCTCACTGCCCGAAACCGGTGAATCGCCGTTCGTCCAACTATAGCTGTTCTGCGCGTAGAAGTTGTAAAAGTTCTCCGAGGCACCACCGAGGTAAGCCATACTGGTAAAGCCGGAACCACCACTCATTCGAGTGCTTGGCGCTAAGGTGCTGTTGGCAAATACGCCCCAGTCTAGATCACCTTCGGTGGTTAGATTGATCGGCGTGCTGCCAGGTGCGCCGTGCGTGCTTTGTGCCAACGAGACGTTTATGCTGGCCGCCGAGACATGAGCCACGGTCAACACAAAGGAGAATAAGGATAAGACTAATGGTAGTAGTAACTTTTTCAATTAGGGGTAGTTTGTTAAAGCATACAAATTACCAGATCCTCTAACGAAGCAACATCGCACGTTTGTGCGATGTTTGAATAAAACTACAAAAACTAGCGGCTCAAATAAGCATCTGCCCAGTTGGCATGATCGCCACCATTGCTTCCGTCTGCCTGCTCGACGAGTAAGGTCAGCTGGTTTGCCCCTGCAACCGGAAGCTCCAGTGCCTCCGCAAGTCCGAAAGTTTGCGACGTGACGACACCCGATCGATAGACTTCCTTGCCATCCATCAGAATGATCATCTCCAACTTACCGCGGTGCGCATCATCCGGCCCCGGCACCACATGGAAGGTCGAGAATTGGCCATCCAGATTAAATGTGAGCTTCGAGTCAGAATGCACCCCCAAACCACGCGCATACTTCACTCCCCCGATACTAATTGGCCCACCGGAGACGGAACGATCCTTCATCACTTGCCAAAAGCTATCCACCTCATCCGCGACCGAAGCCGTCAGATACAACTTACCATCTTCCAGTGAAACACTGCCCGTGTCCACAGGCACCGACCATTCGAAATCAGCAAAGATGATCTGAGTGATATCAGATCCGGCAGCCGGCTTAATCGACACACTGGTCGTGCCGGACCAATCAGCCATAGGCTGCTGATGATGCTTGTTCAACAACCCCGAGGCCGGCAGACGCATACTCTGCCATTCATTCGAAGCCGCAATCTCCAGCTTCTGTTCATACTGTCCATTCACCACAAGCAATACCTCCTGTGGCTGCGTGCAGTAGAACTTAAATTCTAATTGTGCCCCTTTGGGTGCCGCCCACTTCGGATCATTAAACTGTTCATTCGTCGTGCCATGATGGCGATCGACAATACGAAAGCCCTTGATGCCGCCCACCCCTTCGGCTGGTGCAACTTTGGTCCACATACCTGTGCCCTCAGATAGTTGATTGGATGGCTCATCTGTCGCGACCGCATTGCCAATACCTGACGGTATAGCTGCCTCGAAATCGGAGGACACCACGATGTCTCCCGCATAGCGAATGTTGGCAAAAGCAAACACATAGTCATCGACATTCAATACGGGCAAGGTCGCGGTCCAGCGATCGCCTTCGCGCACGGCCTTCACATCACGCCAAGCCCGCGCAAAACTCACAGCGCTCTTTTGTGCATAATGGATATCAAGCGATTCAATCTTCTCCGGAGAGGCGGGTTGTATCCGGAATGTGGGCACACCAGCTCTGTCCAAGGTGATTTCAGTTTGCGGACGCTCCGGCCAGAATTGCTCGGTGCCGAGAACATGTTTCTCCAACCACAGCTTACAGTCATTGCCCAGCTTGTCGGTATTGTGATGCCCTCGTGCTTGATGCGCAAAGTCCCACGGCACATCCGGTTGGAACATCTTGAAAGTCTCTGCCCCACGCTCGTGCCCACCGTGGTGATCATTCGAACCATTCAACCACAGGCTCGCCGCTCGAATATACGGTGCATGTGCCTGCGGTGCGATGGCAGACGTATAGAGCGATTCACCGGGGCTCATTGCAGGTGCCTGATACGGATTGTTATACATCCACACATGCTTACTGCGATAATACTCCAACCAGCCGATACCAAAGTATGCCACGACCGCTTTCACCCGCTCATCCATTGCCAGGTTCCACATGATGGTGCCACCATAGGAATAGCCCTTCGCACCGATACGGCTGGCATCCACTTCCTCCTGACTGAGCAAATAACTGAGCACACGACGCTGGATCGCATACCACATATAATCAGAGGTCTGTTTGTGATCAGTTATCGATTCATGATTCTCCAGGTGCGACCAAACTGGCGGTCCAACCGCCTTATCCATATTACCGCGTCTCAGCGATTCCGGATAGCGAGTGTAGTCAACGCGATCGCCCGTCTTCCCACAATAATCGTGCGCCATCACTGCCCAACCATCGGCAACATAATCCTTCGATGGGTTCGCGGTCGACATCCAACCATGCACATCCATCAGCCCCGGTGCCTTAACCGCACCTTCTTTGACTGCGTATTTGCAAAAGACACGGATCTCCTCTCCGAGCAGATAGGCACTGATATAACTATCGCGGTAATACACCCCATCACGCGTTTCTTCGCGCACGATCTCCTCCTTGTAGTCACCCGCATCCGGATCATATTCCGCCCAAATTTCAGGAGGCGTCGGCAGCTGCTCCATCGCCAGGATCTCCCGCACCTTCGGCTGAATTTCTGCTAACCATATCTCATAGCCCTTCTGATTGGGATGCAGTAAGTCCGGCATCACCTCCTTCGACAAGCGTCCATCTGCTTCGAGCATCGCGTCGTTGATGTCCAAGTGAAACACAGAGCGCCCATCCGCAAGCCTCGGCAACTGCTCGTTGATCTTTTCATTCAACTGACGCAGCGGATCGTCCACCGTTTCTCCGCGCGGAAAGATCGACAGCAACAGCACTTTCGAATCCGGCAGTTGTTTGCGCAGCTCCTCCACGATTAAACGAATACCGCCCGCGGTGTCTCCAGCAGGGTCCTGACGATGCCCGGTATTATTGGTGCCGATCATCACCACCACCATCTTCGGTGAAATTCCGTCGATCTCTCCATGTTGCAGGCGCCAGAGCACATTTTCAGTGCGGTCTGCGCTATAGCCCAGATTGAGATGCGTCATCCCCGGGAAGGTGCGCTCGACCAAGCCCGGCACACGGTCATCCATAAAATGCGTGATCGAGTCGCCGATGAATACCAAATCAATCTCATCCGCATTCTCAGCGACCTCTTGCAACTTTGCCTCATGACGTGCCAGCCACCAGTCATCCCGTGGCTGAGCATCAGTGGTGCGATGTTGAGCGGATAGTGTCTGTAAGCATGCACAGAAAAATATGCCAAGTGACAGACTGTTGCGAAAAGGTCGTTTTATAAATTTCATTCTATTACTGAACAGGTTGATCATTCAACAGTTGGCTAAGTGTTGGTTCCATCGCAGCAGCCCAGACTTCATAACCTTTGGTGTTAGGGTGTAACAAATCAGGCATGAGCTCACGTGGCAAGCCACCCTGCGCGTCCAGAAAATGTTGGTTGATATCCAAATGGAACACTGCGGCATCGCGCTCGGCCAACTCAGGTAGCCAAGCATTGATTTGCTCATTGGTTTGGCGTAACGGATCCTCCGGCCCCTCTCCGCGTGGAAAAATCGACAACAGCAACACTTTAGCGTTCGGCATATGATGACGAATCGTCCTCAAGTTGCTCTCAATACCGGCAAACGTTTCCTCAGGCGCATCACTGGTCACATGCGTATTATTGGTGCCAATCATCAGCACCACCAACTTCGGATCAATCCCCGCGACCTCACCGTTTTGCAAACGCCAGTTCACCCACTCGGTGCGGTCGCCTCCAAAGCCTAAATTCAGAGCCTTACGATGACCGTAATAGCGCTCCCAAACCGGCAATCCAAAGTCCCCGTCCCGCTCCCAGAAGTGTGTAATCGAGTCGCCGACAAAAACCAATTGATAGTCCTCCTCGGTCACCTCCTGCAATTTCTGCTCGTGGCGCGGGCCACCGCGTGGCGCGGACTGAATCGCACGATGCGGATTCGCAGGCAACGGGGTTTCTCCCAACGCTTCACTCACATACGATTCCAAAGCCGCCCACCACACCTGATATCCTGGCGTGCTCAGGTGCAATAAATCCTTGTAATACAGATCGGCATTGAGCTCCCCCGCATCGGTATAAAACTGCTGATTGATGTCGACATGCATCACTTGCTCACGACTAGCAAATTTATCCAGCTCACGATTGACGGCCTCTAATACAGTTTGCTCCTTCCCGGCCTGGCGCGGAAAGACCGAGAACAGAATCACCTTTGCCTCCGGCACACGGGCTTCCAATTCATCCAGAATCGCTTCAATCCCGGCAACAATCGCCTCAGCGCTTTCACGACGGGCATTGTTGGTGCCAATCATCAGCTCAACCAACTTCGGTTGCACGCCGTCCAATTCCCCATTACGCAAACGCCACAGCACTTGCTCGGTGCCATCGCCTCCAAATCCGAGGTTCAGCACCTTGCGATTACCAAAGTAATAGCCATACAGCGGATCACGCTCGCCATATTGGGTGATCGAGTCGCCGATCAAAACAATATCGGCGTCGCCTTCCTGCGCCTCGACAAGCTTTGCATCATGACGCTGATGCCACCATTCGGAGGGACGCTGAGGCGCTTGCGCCTGGGGGAGCGCTTGCAACAACGCAGGTGCACAGGTGCCAATAAACAAGCTGCATAAAGTAATTTTTGAGAGTTTCGAGAACAACATGATGTTAAAAAAGTGAAATGCTACTGGCTGATGACCAAGGTGGATGGCTCAGCCGTGATGGTCAGATTCGGAATCGTGATCAGGCCATCTGCATCAGCCTCAACCATGCCCTCTGCCTCGCCGAACTGCCATTGAAAGGTCTGCTCTGGAGACACCTGCAAACCTTGAATTCTGCGTAGCGAAACATCCGTAGTTGCTTGCTGAGGAATCGTAAAGCGTGTGCTCAGATCTGCTGGCGAAACCAGACGTAACTCCATCTCCAACCGGTGCTCTGTGTCGCTTACGTTTTTCCAGCGGAAGAACGCATTGATCTGCCCCACAGCTTTGGAGGTCAAATCATCCGGCCAAGGCAGAGGGTCATTACAAGATGCATTGGTGAAGACAGCGTAAGCCTCGTTCTTACGCACGCTCAGCCAGTCAAAGGAATGAACTAGGTCATTGACCTGCAAAATCCTAGAATCGTTATTGGCGTGACCAAAGGGGCCCCAGTAAAAGTAGAGTGCGTATTTCCGATCATTCATTGCCTGCACGAAGCGCTCATGTCCCTGAGACCACCTATCATTTTGTGCTGAATAATTGACCACCACAGGTGGGTCCGACAGCTGAACCTCGTCCGGGATCGACGCGGGCGGGAAATACATACGCTCAGACACATGCTCAATACCAGCAGGCACGTTGGCTTTGATTGCCGCGAAAAGATCACCGTGACGCAGTCCAATGCCTAATGCGCCGCTGCCCCCCATGGAATTTCCACACAAGTAAACGCGCTCCGGATCGATCCCATACTGCTCGATCACCCATTGCACGGTGCCGATGATCCGCTTTTCTGTAGGCATCAACTCGCCTCCGGCATTCTTCTCCATCGTGTCGCCCACGCGTGGGTGCATGCCGCCCCACCACCAGTCGCCAGCGTTCGCACGACAATCGAGATAGAGCGCGTAGAAATCATCAGGCGAACGATAGATGTCGTGATTGCCCACCTGATCGGTGCACTTGATCGCGGACCATACATCATGACCGGCCGAATGCAGCACCACATACAGCGGCGCATTTTCGCGAGCGACCTTTGGGTGCACCACAACAAATGTGTCTTCCTGATACTTGGAATAGCCCCATCCCTCCCGTGAGCCATGTCGGAAGACCTCCGTTTCCCTGCCCATGACTTCGACCTGGCTAGGCGGCCAATTCTTCTCACTGGCAATGAGTGGCAGCACAGATGCCAGCCAAAGGAGATAAACGAATTTCAACATGAATCAGATCATTCTACCAGAAGCCCCTCTTGCGACGAGTGCAAGAGGGGCTGACACATCATAAAGAGTGGAAGCAACTACTGGACGCTCAACTCAACCAGTTGCTTCGTGCCGAACAGGCGGGCTGCAAGATTCACACGCCAGAGATTGTCACCCAGATCTTCAACCGAAGTGATCTCACAGTTTTCAGCATTCACTGCCTGCAGTGCACGCTTGCTGTAGAAAGTGAGGCTGCCCTCCTGAGCGCCCGCATCGGTCAGTTCGACCTTAAGACTCGTCTGCGAAGCTGCGATGTCGGCAACCTCGGTGGCACCCATTGCGAGGTGCAGGTTGGAACCGACCAGAACAGGAAGGCCAGCTTCAGACTCGATCAACGGAGTGAAACGGACCAGCTGAGAGGACAAAGCTGGCAGCACTTCAGTGGTGTAGCTATCCTTGGCATAACCGACGACCTTGTTTTCCCAGAAGTCGAAAACCGCGCAGTTCACCCCAGCCGGCAAGCCAGCTTCAGCGAAGTTGATGGAGACTGCCTGCTTGTATTCAGGATCACTCGCCTTCTGATTGCGATGATCCTCCTCAGCATGACGTGGGTTGTAGAGGTTATAAACTGCAAAGTCACCATAAGGGCGCTGTGCCGCGAAACCAAACACCTCGTTGTAAGGCGAGTTGCCCAGCGTCAGCAAACGCGTGGTCTCATTGTGCGCGGGACGCATGATCTCGAAGTTGCGAATATTTGCCTGCACATCCGGAGCGGTGATCGGGTCACTGATCATAGAAGTGCCACCGACGAGGCCAACGGAATTGTGCCATGTGCGCCACATGCCTTCACCTTGTGGTGTGCCTCCGAGCGAGCGTCTGCCCTCCATCGACCCCTTCGAGCTGACGTAAGCAACGTCCGGGTCATTTTGCCACCAGACGTTGTCGTAGATTTGGAAGCGCAAGACCGACTTCAGACACTTGCTGAAGTGTGCGGGGTGTGAGTCAGGACCGACGCGAGCCGCGTCGATAAAACCGATCACACCACGGGTGGGCGAGCCGAGGCAGGAAAGGATGTAGATCTCCTCACCCGCAGCATCGCGATACAGAGCGTAGAGGTCGCGGAAAACTTGCAGACGTGTCTTGGTCTGGTCAACGAAGCGGTTACCGATACCGTTGAAGTCGATCTTAATATAGCCAAAGCCACGCTCACGCGCATCGGTAATGATCTGATGCAAATACTTCTTGGTCGCAGGGTGATCGGGGTTGACCCACTTCGCACCTGCGGGGTGGAACGGATTCGCGTTCATGAAACTGGCGATCCCCTTGGCATTGGTCTGAATCGCATCCGGATTTTCGTCGATCCAAGGGTGCTCCGGGTTGATCATCAGCGGCGCAAACCAGACACCGGGAATGTTACCCGACTCACGAACACGCTCTGCAACGGCAGCCATCCCCATAGGGAACTTGTCGTTGGCACTCCAATCTCCGTCCATCTTCTGATAGCCGTCATCGATTTGGATGATGCCTTTACCATAGGTGTTCGGGTTGGATTCGATCACATCCGTCACATTGAGAACGTGTTCGGCATCAATCTTGGTGGTCAAGTCATACCAGCTGCACCAACCGTAAACCGGGCCCTGGTGAAGTCGCACACCGTGCGTCGCCGCCACCCAACGAGTCCAGATATTCGTCGCAGTCTCAGTCGGCTCGAAGCAGAAGATCATCTCCTCACTGCGACGGCTCGTGCCTGCCGGAACGAGCACACCATCCATCGCAACCGATGCGATGAACTCCTGGTTGATAAACTGCACATTGGTGTAAGCCTCCGCAGGGCCGACAGGACCGACGAGGAAACCATTACCGTTCGGGCCCTTGAACAGCGCCGACTCATTCAGGCGCTTTTCTGCCAGATCATAAGTCACTGCGTCGAAATCCTGCATTAGCGGAGTGACCAACCATTGAGCTGCATCCGCAACATTAAGCGCCCCGCCCTGCCCCTTACGGGCATCAAAAAGGTCAAAGTCGTGCAGCCGAATATCTTCGTCACTCCGATTGTGAATCACCGCTTGCACCGTAAACGCATTCACGTCCCGCAAAGACTTAATTTTCAATGTATACTGAAATGGAAAGTCCGCGCGACCATATGTTGCCTGCAAGAGATCCGCATTGCCGAAAGGTGTCGCGATCGTGCTTTCGCGAACCGCACCAATCAGCTGCGTGCCCTTAGTGCCAATGCGATGGCGCTTACCATCAATAGAGAACACCGCAGACGAGGCACCGGAGAATTCGGCAATCCCATCCGACTTGACTTCGACAACCGAACGATCATCGGAAAACTCAACCCTCTGCTCTGAGACCGCATGAAGGCTCTGGAAATGAAACGCTAACGAAAGTAGCGATATTGTTATATTGGTGATTTTATTCATAGATAAATGGAATTTGAAATAGATAAATTGGCTATAATAACACTCCCGAGAAGCTCTGGCTATCGCATGTTCGTGCGATACGCGCACTCAAAAGTGTAGAAGCGGCACTCTTGCCGCTTTTCAAGGCTGAATGAAAGCGACACGCAGGTGCCGAAAAGCGACGCCTGCACCGTGACCGGCAAATCCGAGGTGCCCGTCTTCGGGGACGTCGGATTTGAATTTTTGGCTCATAAATTCGGTGATAGTTGAAACGTCGGTATCGACAATCGGTGTGCCATTCAATTCGACCTGAATAGTAGTGCCCTGCACCCGCACGACTTGATAGTTCCACTCTCCAACGGCCCGCAGGTAGCCGCGCGCGGCTGCGGTCTTGCCGTAAACACTACCGTGGTATTGGCGGGGATCGAGGTCGGCATATTGCGGGGCGGTGTTGTCGATCACCTGAAGTTCGCACATGCCACTGTAAGCGGGGTTGCCATGCCCAGGATAGCGGATAGCCAGACCGTTGTTGCCGCCGGGCGGCAGCCTGAACTCTAGTTTAAAGACGAAGTCGCTGTATTTTTGCGCGGTGAAAATATTGCCGCCCTTCAAGCAAGTGATGGCCCCGTCGGCGACCTCATACTGATCGAGACTCCCCTGCCAGCCGGTGAAGTCTTTGCCGTTGAAGATGGATTCGAAGCCCTCGGTGTCTAGTTCACTTAGTAGTAGGTTCGCCTCGTCGGAGCCGATTTCACGGATAAAGATGTTGCGCCAATGGATCGGGCCGCCGTGTGTCTGCAGGTGGATGGGGCCATTTGCTGGAATTGGCGTTTTACCTTTACTCCAATAGTTGCGCATGTGCGCGCCATCGACCACGAGCTGCTCATTCAAGCGCACCCAGACTCGGCTACCAATCATTCGGATGTGGACTTGGTTCCACTCACCTAAGGGACGATCCGCGCACACGAGCGGGTCTTTACCTGCCGCACCTTTGGCATTATTCCAAAGACCTCCAGATCCCTTATCAGCACCGTGCTTCCACTTGCCGCCAGCTTCGATGTGATCCCAAATCTGGACTTGCGGATTACCGCGTAGATAAATGCCACTGCCAGCCTTAGCGACCGTCTTATATTCGAGCATGAGCTCGAAGTCGCCATAGTTCTTGTCGGTGGTGGCGTAAGGTCCATGCCCGTCATTGTAAAGTGCGCCGTCTTGTATGCTCCATTGCTTCAGGAACTCAGCTTGCTGCATCTTGAGCGATTGCGCGCGATCTTTGGCTTTGTTGCTATGGTGCGGGTTGTCGCCATGCCAACCACTCAGGTCAGAGCCGTTAAAGAGAGCAGTGAATCCCTCGGGCGGCGTGATAGCAAACAGCCAGCTGGCTGATGCGAGCAAAGCAAGTGCAGTTGCAATGAAGTGTCGGAAGTGATGCATGATCAATGTATTAAAGTGTAAGGGTTACAAATCGATGGTTTTTCATCATTGCTAATAGTCCTTACGATAGCTGCGGCTCACCAATTTGTTGGCGTCCTCGTTGTTGCTTAAGCGCATGGCATCACCGTCCCACTGTAGCGTCTGCTCTGGAAAGCGATTGCCGACCACGCCGAGCAACACACCTGTCGTCAATCGTGCGGAATATTCAAAGTCAGCACTACAAGTGCCATTGCCCATGCCAGCATCCACCCATTGATGATAGTGATTTGTTGGGTTCAGTTGCGGTTTGGTCACAGATGCAAGCAGGCTACGCGGCAGCGGCTGCGGCCCAGACATATGAGGTAGGAGCAAGCGATGGCCGTCCTCGCCGATATACATCGCCCCTTGCTCCGGCAGCGTCTTGCCCGGTTCGAGTTCGAGATCGGGATTGATCTGCCCGGCGGTCTGCGGTGCGTAAGCCCCGTCGAACCAAGTCAACTGTAAGGTATCAGTCGTGTATTGCGTGCCGGAAAATTCATATTCGGCGATGTTCTTGGTCGGATGCGAGACATGATTGGGCTCACGGCAAGTCACCTTAACCGAACGAGGATGAGCGAGCTTCAGTGCCGCATATGGAACATCGAGAATGTGAACCCCCATATCGCCAAGCGTGCCACAACCGAAGTCGAGCCCCTGTCTCCACCGGGCCGGATGGTATTTACGATTGAGGTAAGGGCGGGAACTCGCAGAGCCCAACCACAGGTTCCAATCAAGCTCCTCAGGAATCGGATCGGATCCAGAATACGCTGCCGCGTCATCGCCCCAACTCTTGTTGGACCACGCATACACCTTGCTCACCTTACCGATGATCCCCTGCTGTAGCAGAGCGACCGTCATGAGGTTGGCACTACTGGAATGAAGCTGGATGCCCATTTGAGTGACCAGGTTCTTCTCCTTTGCAAGTGCCGCCAATTCGTAGGCCTCGGCAATCTCATGCGTCAACGGCTTCTGGCAATAGACCGCCTTGCCCATATTCATCGCCATCAACGTCGCCGGATAGTGAGTGTGATCCGGCGTGGATATCACCACGCCATCCACTTTGTCGCCGAGTGTTCGCAGCATTTCTCGGTAATCGGCGAAACGAGCCGCATCCGTGAAGTGATTCAACGTTTCATGATTGAGCCGACTGCGATCCACATCCGCCAGCCCCACGACCTGCACGCTCGGATGGCTGGCAACACGTCGAAGATCCCCCCATCCCATGCCGCCCACGCCGATATGCGCAGTGCAAAAGCGGCTGTTCAGTGGATTCGACCAGGCGCCCGCAGGCAGGATGCTCCATCCGGCAAAAACAGCGGATGTCTTAAGAAATTGGCGGCGATTTACTTTCATTATGTAGTTCTTCCTTGGTTACGGTTGTCTCTAAAAAACGTGATGAATATCTAGCTTCGAAACGAATTCGTAAGCTCCCGACCCGATTTCAAAGAGTGCGCGACCATCCTCGAATCCGAGGCGTTTCACCGCCGTAAGTGAATCGACAGGTTGCCCGTTCACAGTGACCAGTTCAGCGGATTGCGCAGGGACGTAAATCGTCGCAGTCGTATTTACAGGAACGCTCACATTCCAACTGAAATGCTCTTTTTCGATGCTCCACTCACTTGAAATACGACCGCGAATTGAATCGTAATGTCCTTTCGCCCAGGTGATGCCTTCACCTATTTCCGGCTTCATGATAATCTGCTTGAACCCTGCCCCATCAGTTTCGATCCCTAGCATACTACGGAACATCCATTCGCCGCAGGAGCCCAGAGAATAGTGATTAAACGAGTTCATAGCAACGTCACCGAAACCATCTTTATGTGAGTAACTGTTCCAACGTTCCCAAATAGTGGTCGCGCCCTGCTCGATAGAGTATCCCCAAGAAGGATAGGTGGTGTTTTGAATCAGGCGATACGCCAGATCGCTGCGCCCAATATCCGTGAGCGTGGGCAGCAAAATGGGCATCCCCAGGAATCCGACTGAGAGATGGTAATCCCGCTGCTCGATCCGCTCCACCAGATGAGCTGCCGCCTGCTTGCGTTGCTTGTCTGTGAGCAGGTTAAAACTCAGGGCCATGCAATAAACCGTCTGGAGGTCGCTCTCGATCCTGCCATCGGGCTTCACATAGGTCTTCTGAAAATAACCTCGAATCGCTTCGAACTGTTTATTGTATTTGACGCCATCCTCTGTCTTACCGAGCACCTCCGCCATTTCAGCCATCAGGCTGGTGGTATAAGCATAGTAAGCGGTTGAGATTAATGCTGCGGGTGGGCGACCACTCGGAGCCAGCCAGTCGCCCCAGGTGTGCTGCTTTCTCCCTCCGGGGCCGTCTTTGCCACAGGCCTCAAGATAACGCGCCATCGCTTCATAATTATCCTCAATGACTCTGGTATCCCCGTAAACATGATAGATGGTCCATGGAGAGATAATACCCGCACAGGCCCAAGCCGCAGCACCGTGACCATGGAAGACCGGAGCCTGATTTCCGAATAGTCCATGCTCATTCTGCGTATCCATTAGATCTATCATCCACTTAGTGAAGAAAGCGGAGACATCCTGATTATAGCAACCGGTTCGAATGAACACCTGCGTATCACCAGTCCAACCGAGCCGCTCATCGCGCTGAGGGCAATCGGTTGGCACTTCCAAATAGTTGGAGCGCTGCCCCCACATAATGTTGCTGTAGAGCTTATTAAGCATCGGGTTGGAGCACTCGAACGAGCTCG
>Ga0206131_10001262_pt1 | contig 32785 bp, 25 predicted proteins | sample Helgoland_Spring_FD_148636 | JGI IMG/M metagenome (GOLD analysis project Ga0206131, IMG submission 148636) | Pelagic subsurface seawater microbial communities from Kabeltonne, Helgoland, North Sea - Helgoland_Spring_Bloom_20160517_1 | ecosystem: Environmental > Aquatic > Marine > Epipelagic ... | reverse complement strand
TCGGGCCAGCGCTCAGTCGGGACACGGCCCTCTAGGTAAGTTGCGTTCGTCGCTCCGGGCTTGATGTACATGAGCGACTCATTGGCATTGGTGCCAATGACAATGTCGAGTGCGGGCAAATCACCGTCGGCCACCTGTTGCTGCAGGGTGCGTGGCAAGCTCTCGGCATCTTGAATAGCGCCAAAGCGCATACCGGCATAAATGTCACCGGACACTTCCATAAGTTTCTGAGCAGAGACGCTTCGTAAACCTTCCAGGTTACCCCCCGGGCCAAGCAGCGTTTGCTGCAGTTGCAAGGCTCTAGCCTCTGCCTCTGCGGGTGTTGGCCCCCCAACCACAGGCCAGCCACCGCTTTGATGAATCAACCCGCTAATTTTAGAGTCACTCAAGGGCGATATGGCGAGATGTAACGCGTTCGCCGCACCGGCCGATTCCCCCGAAACCGTGATCCGCTCAGGGTCACCGCCAAACTTGGCAATGTGAGTGTGCACCCAGTCTAGAGCGAGAGTGAGATCGTGCAGTGCGAGGTTGCGCGCCGTCATCTCAGGATGGTTCATCCAGCCAAAAACGCCCAGTCGATAAGCCACCGTCACCACTACTGCGCCTTTCCTCGCCAGTGGTCCCCCGTGATAATTGGGCTCATAACTCCAGCCCCCGGTATTTGAACCGCCGTGAATAAAAATAAGAACCGGGCGCAGCCCCTGATCGCCGTGTGGTGGGTGCCCGGGCTGTTCATGAGCAGGGCTTGAAGTCGCATCCCTTGCGCCGTGGAGCTCGGTCCAGACGTTGAGGTACAGGCAATCCTCGGCGTACTCGGGGCCCGCCATCAACGACGGATCTACCCCCACCCGCTCCATCATGCCGTGGTACCAGTTAAGCCCACTACCTGATTGCATACAGGCTGGCGCAAACGCGGTTGCGTCGAAGCTGGCTGCGTGAAAAGCATAGGGCTCGGGGCGTTGCCATCGAGCCTTTCCAATAGGAGGCTCTGCAAAGGGAATGCCCAGAAAACTTACCGTCCCCTGCGCATCTCGAGAGCCGGTGATCACTGTTTGTTCTACTTGAACCTGAGGCGCCATCGCCTCACTGACTTCTTGGCGACGATCCTGAATACCGGCATCCATCGGTTGTTCACCACAACCGAGGAGAACCAGACCGACCACAATCAGCAGTGGCCACAACAGGGACCGGTAGCCGCGACTCAAGGAACTGAAACGACAACGCATCCCTTTGCTCCTCCCGCTTCAATGCGTTCATGGGCTTGGGCCATTTCTTCAAAGGGTAGGACAGCACTCAACCGATGCCTCAGTGTATCGGCGGCCAAAGCCCCTTGTGTATCCTCGATCGCCTGCTGCTTAGCGGCCTCAGGCATGTCATACACAATCACCAGCCGCAGCGTGAGATCCATAAACATCAGCGTTCGAAAAGGTAGCGTCGGTTCGGGCACGCGGGTACTCGCATAAGTGGCAATCACGCCACCAATGGCAATGCAATCCATAACCTCTGGAAGATTGGCGCCAAACTCGACATCAACAACACGCTGCACCCGCTGCCCTTGCAGCTGCTCACACAGCTGCGCACCCCACCCTGGCTGATGATGATCAACCACCACCTCAGCGCCCAAATCAAGGCACAGTGCCTGGTCCTCGGCGTTTCCTGCCGTCGCCACAACCCGCGCACCAAAATGGCGAGCCCATTGAATGGCGTAATACCCCACCCGACCCGCACCGCCGGTAACCAATACCCACTGGCCGGCCACCGGGCCGTCGGCAGTGACGCAGCGATGAGCTGTCATCATAGGAATGCCGATACAGGCACCCACTTCAAAGGACGCATTATCCGGCAGCGTCGGTGCCCGGTGGCTGTCAACACAGACCCACTGTGCGGCAGTACCCGCCGATCGGTCGTGCTGCGCCTGATAAACAAAAACGCGCTCACCCACCCGATTCGGGGAAACCCCTTCACCAACCGACTCAATCACGCCAGCACCATCGCTGTGGGGAATCACGGGCCCTGCGTCGAGTAAATTGGGGAACGCACCCGCCCGCTTTTTTACATCAGAAGGGTTAACTCCGGTGGCGTGCAGCCGCACCAACACCTCACCCGCAGCCGGCTGTGGCGTGGGTTGTTCACCCTGTTGTAATACCGCCGCCGCCTGACCGAACTGCTCAAACCAAAATGCCTGCATGGAATTCTTCCTTTATTCCTTATAAATCTCGACCTTTAGGGGTCGAGCCAATTAGCCAGTGATTCGGTATGGCCATCAATGGCAATGGCCTGCCCGGAGACCTTCTTCCCCCCCGGGCCGGCTAGGAAAGCCACCATGGCGGCAATGTCCTCGGGATCAGTAAACTGTCGTAGCGAACCTTGGCGTTGATAAACACGGCGAATAGCATCCGGTGTCATACCCCTTGCCTCGGCGTCTCGCGTAATCACCCCTTCAATACGCGGCCCCGACACGCTGCCAGGACACAGCGCGTTCACCCGAATATTCCAAGGGCCCAGCTCCATTGCCCAAGTCTTGGCGAGACCAATGGCCGCCCACTTAGATGCCGCATAAGGCGAGCGCAACGGGCACCCTGAAAGACCCGCATTGGAGGACATATTGATAATGGCCCCACTGCGCTGCGCCTTCATAAGGGGAATGGCATGTCGTGTCATATAAAACAGGCTATTGAGATCGGTATCGATGGTGCGTTGCCAATCGTCAACGGCTATATCTTCAAGGGCCCCTTGCGGGCCAGCAATGCCCGCATTGTTTACCAGTACATCGAGGCGCTCATATTGAGTGCGAAATGCAGCGAAGGCGGTGTCAACCTGATGCGGGTCTGAGACATCACAAACCTGGGCACTGCCCTCACCGTAAACCCGCTGAAATTCGGCAACATGGTTGGGGTCAATGTCGACGATAAATAATCGGTAGCCCAATTCATGGAGTGACTGGGCGATCGACAGGCCAATACCCGATCCCCCCGCAGAAATAATCGCGACTAATTGATCAGAGGACACGCCAGCTCCTGTGTTGAGCCATGAACCATGGAATGAAAAACGCCACTGTGATCACAGGCAGACCTCCCAACGGCACCTGCACCTGCTCCGTCAATGAACAATCGCACTAACTGGATTCATCAACCGAGCACCATAGTCACTAGGCTTCGCCGTGACTTTCAGAGGCCCTTTGGTTCTGACGGTCTACCTGCAAAGACTTCAGTAAACCGTAACCCGCTGGCCACAGCGTCAGTACCAGAGGCAGTGATACCACCAGCACCGCCGTTTGCGCTTCACGAATACCCCCAGCGTACATCAGAGCTATGGGCAATATGGCAACGGCAATCGCCCAAAACAAGCGATGCCAGCGCGGTGGATCTTCAGAAGGGTGTAACTGTTCAGTCGCACTGGTGGCCAGGGTGTAAGAGGCGCTGTCGTAGGTGGTCGCGCAGAAGATCACCGAGACAAAGCAGAGCAAACCAATGATGAGCCCCGCGAGGGGCAGCGTATCGAGCCCGGCGATAATGGCGGCATTACCCCCTGAACTTTCCATAACGGCCATGACATCAAGCTCACCCTGCACTTGTAAACCCAAACTGTGGTTACCCAGCAACATATAAAACAACCAGCACCCCAGGGACCCGAGTACCAGCATGCCAAGAACCACTTCACGAATCGTTCTACCTCGAGATATTCGACTGACAAACAACCCCACAAAAGGGCCGTAAGACACCCACCACGCCCAGTAAAAGATGGTCCAGTCCTCGACAAAGCCTGAGCGACCAATAGGGTCTGTCCAGAACGTCATGGCAATGGTGTTCTGCAGCATGTGACCAAGCGAGTTAATCGCCATGCGCAATAAGAATAAAGTGTCCCCCGCAAACAAGATCGCGACAAGGAGCACCAGAGCCAAAATCATGTTGAGGTCACTAAGCCGTCGAATGCCCCGGCCAAGCCCCATCGCCACACTGGTTGAAAATATAGCCACGCAGAGAATCACCACAGCCATTTCTAACCCGAAGCTCTCAGGTATGCCCGTGAGTCTGGAAATTAATGCCGCAATGAGCGGCGTGGAAAAGCCCAGAGAACTGCCCGCCCCCCCGATCAACGCCACCATAAACATGCCATCCATGAGTTTCGCCGCCCAGCTGTTTTGCCGACCTTTTAGCCAATAGTCTGCCGCGGTGCTGTACTTCAGGTAAGGCACCCGTCGCACGTAAAAGGGGTAGGCAATGGCGAGGGTAGGCAGGCAATAAAGTGCCCAAGCGACAACACCCCAGTGATGCATGCCGTAGGACGCGGCCCATTGGTAGGCCTCAGGCGACTTAGGTTCGGCTCCAAAGGGTGGCGCCGCCGCATAGTGGGCCCACTCAATGCCGCTCCAGTACATGAGCCCGGCGCCGATCCCAGCCGCAAAGAGCATAGAGGCCCAACTGGGGAAGCTGAATTCCGGAGGACCGTCCCCAAGGCGAATGCCGGCATAAGGACCAAAGGCGAGGTAAAGCGATACGCCAAGGGCCGTCGCGCCGGTAAGAATGTAAAACCAGCCGAAGGTGTCCCCAATCCAGGCGTAGGCTGTTTTCAGTAGTAGCGCACTGCCCTCGGGAAAAAACAGAAGCGGTAGGGAGATTCCCAATAGCACTGCAATAGTGAGTGTGAAATTGAACCGGTCAACCCGAGGAGTCATAGCCATGGCGTCGTTTTTATAGTCTTTAGCCTTACGAAACTCGAGCTTAACACCTCTGAGTAATTTGACGACTGCCGCCACGGGAAAGCCGTCGATTACGCCCTGCAGACACACCTTCAGAAACCATTGCAATCTCGTGGTGCAGGACGCATTGTTCGAATGTGCACTGGGTAGTGTCCAGCATCGAGAGGAAATAATGCAGCAAGACAAATCTGATCATGTCGAGCCTAAGCGTTCGGATCTAAGCAATTGCCACCCGCACCATCGCATCCTCTTTGACCCTATTAAGATTGGCCCTGTAGTAGCACCCAACCGTTTTTATCAGGTACCTCATGCCAGTGGCATGACCGAGTCCAATCCTCGGGTCCGGGCGGCTTTTCGGGGTACCAAAGCAGAGGGAGGCTGGGGCGTAGTCAGTACTGGGGCCGTATCCATTCATCCCAGCTCTGATGATTCACCCCTACCCTTTGCCCGACTTTGGAACGACGCCGATATTGCCTCCCATGCCCTCACCACTGAGGCCGTCCACAAACACGGAAGTCTGGCAGCCGTTGAGCTTTGGCACGGCGGCGCGGTGGTTATGAATCGAACGTCACGATTACCCCCCTTATCACCTTCGGGTGTTCCCTGGGCGGCCACCCATATTGGCTTCATGGGGCAGCAGCGGCCCAAGCCTATGGAAGGCCGAGATATTGATGCCGTGCTCAATTGGCAACGCGCAGCCACCCGTCGAGCACTCGATGCCGGCTTTGACATCATTTACGTGTACGCCGGTATGGGCTATCTCGGTTACGAGTTTTTACTGCCCGAATACAACTGGCGAACAGATGGCTATGGGGGCAGCTTAGAAAACAGAACCCGCTTTGTTCGTGAAATGCTCGAAGTAACGCGTGATGAAGCCGGTGGTCGCGCCGCCGTTGCACTGCGGATTAGCCTAGAAGAGCTGCGGGCCAAGCCCAGTGACCATTATGCAAGTGAGGCTCACGGCGTTGTTAGTTTGCTATCAGATGTGCCCGATTTATGGGACGTCAAAATGGACTCCAGCCCCAACGACTGCGGTGCCTCACGGTTCCGACCCGAAGGCGCCCACGAACCCATCATCGACTTTGTCCGAACGGTGACCGATCGCCCAGTTGTTGGCGTGGGCCGATTTACCTCGCCAGACACCATGGTGTCGCAGATCAAACGCGGGGTACTCGATCTCATTGGTGGAGCCCGGGCCAGCATTGCCGACCCTTTCCTACCCGAAAAAATTCGCCGGGGCGAAACCGACGCCATTCGCGAGTGTATTGGCTGCAATATGTGTATCGCGAGTTGGCATGACGGCGTACCGGTGCGCTGCACACAAAACGCGACCGCGGGTGAGGAGTGGCGCCGAAACTGGCATCCAGAACAGTTTCAGCGTACTCAAAAGCCGGAAAATGTCTTGGTAATAGGCGGCGGGCCGGCGGGCCTTGAAGCCGCCCTAGTAGCCGCGCGTCAGGGTTACGAAGTGACCCTTGCGGAACAAAATAGTGATTGGGGCGGCCGAGTGCTGGCAGAGAGCCAGCTCCCGGGGCTGGCAGAGTGGCGGCGAGTCCGTGACTATCGGGTTTGGGCCCTGTCACAGCTGGGCAATGTCGCCATGTATACCGACAGCCCTATGGGCATCGATGAAATAAGCGACCTAGATTCCCAGCACATTGCCGTCGCCACCGGTGCACACTGGACCACGCATTTGTATTCACCCTTAGAGATTCCCTCAGAGCCGCTTCTCGGGGCTCAGGTATTCACCCCAGAAGATGTTTTCGCCGGTCGGGTGTCGGGTGATCGGGTGCTTGTGTTCGACTACGACAATTACTACCTCGGTGGCGTGATTGCGGAGCATCTTGGTCGCCAAGGTGCGCAAGTGGTTTATGCAACGCCTGCGGGGCATGCCTCAGCCTGGACGTTCATGACCAACGAATTGCCCTATGTTTATAAGGCGCTGGGCGAGCAGCGGGTGGAGATCTTAACGAGCACTAACCTCGACCAGTTTGATGGGCGAGTGGCCCAACTGAGTAATCTGTTCAATGCACAACCCCTGGAACGCCCTATCGATGCCGTTGTTGTAGTGGGACTTCGCCAACCCAACCTCGATCTATACCAGTCGTTACAGAAACGGCAATCGGATGCCAGCAATACGTTGGCAAACACCGCCATCACTTTGGTCGGTGACGCCCTTGCACCGGGTGCTATCGCCCATGCGGTTCACAGTGGTCACGGTTTCGGGCGGGCACTTCTGGGCAGCGGCGACGAGTATTTAAGAGATGAGCCTATTAATTTGCTAGAGCCGCAACCCGTATTTATTGAAACCTGAAACCGATCAACTCAAAACATTGGATGGAATAAAAAACAGAGCATGGCTGGGGCAACACTCGATACATTAGAGAAAACATTATCTCGGGAGCATTATCTCGACAGCGGTCCTTATCACCGTGAGTTTGCTGCCATCTTCAGCTGTGGGTGGGTCTGCGTGGGCCGGGCTGAGGCACTGTCGGCGCCCGGTGACTATCAAGCCCAACGCTTTGGAGACCAATCTATTGTTGTAATACGCGGTGAAGACCTTGAGTTACAAGCCTTTTACAACGTCTGCCGCCATCGCGGTGCCGAGCTGATTCCCATGCCCGACACACAAATACGAACGGGTCACTTCGACCGACGCATTACCTGCCCTTACCACGCATGGAGCTATCGACTCGACGGTACGCTGCGTGGCGCACCGCATTTAGCGATCGAACCCGGGGCCACGGCATTACACCCCGTGGCCGTCGCCGATTGGGGCGGCTTCATCTTTATCTGCCTGAATGATCGCCGGGGAGAATCCCTCTCCGACGCCCTGGGACCCGGCACCCAGCGGATCAAAAACTACCCTCTCGCAGATCTTCGCCTTGGACCCAGCATCGACTATCGCGTGAAGGCCAACTGGAAAGTGATTTTAGAGAATTACAACGAGTGCTATCACTGCGGGCCCGTACATCCCGAGCTGTGCCAAATTGTGCCCGCCTTCCGTCAGGGAGGCGGCCATGAACTGGACTGGGATATCGGCGTACCTCACCGCGAAGGCGCCGACACTTTCACCGCCAGCGGTAATACCCGTCGCGGCCCTTTTCCCGGCCTCAGTGATACTGAAAAAACCCACCATAAAGGCGAGTTGTTTTACCCCAACCTAATGCTCAGTCTGGCCATGGACCATGTGGCGGCGTTTTACGTATGGCCCGAATCTGCTGGCGTCACGCAAATCCGCTGTGACTTTTTGTTTCACGCCAGTGAACTCGACAAGCCCGACTTTGACCCCAGCGATGCCGTTGAGTTTTGGGACCTCGTGAACAAGCAGGACTGGGAGATCTGTGAAAGCGTGCAGCGCGGCATGCAAAACCCTGTGTTTGAACATGGCTACTACGCACCGATGGAAGATTACAGTTTAGACTTGCGTCGCTATGTGTCGGACTGCCTCGCTAAATTCGACACAACCCCTGAACGACAAGATCAGATCATCGGTAGCGACCTTAATGACTAGGCCCCCCTCGAACCGCTGGAAAGCCTCAAAATGAGTCGGCACCCGATACCCGTGCGCTGGCGCTTGTTCGGCGTGTTGTTTCTGCTGAGCTTCCTCTCTTACCTCATGCGACAAAATATTCACGTTGCCGGCGAGCTCATGATGCCCGAGCTGCAGCTGAGTGAGCTCGAGATGGGGTGGATTTTTGCGAGCTTCATATGGGGCTACGCGCTGTTTCAGTTGCCAGGAGGCATTGCTGGAAATCGCTTTGGCCCCCGGCGAACCCTACTGGTTGTCGGTTTAATTGGCATTTTGGCCTCTGGGCTAACCGGCTTACTGCCCGGGCTGCTTTTTCAATCGACCACGGGCGTTATTGCCGTATTAGCGCTGGTGCGGTTCCTTATGGGAATAGCCCATGCGCCCATGTATCCCGTTCAAGCCGCGGTCGTTGAGCGCTGGTTTCCAGTCGGCCAATGGGCACTGCCCAATGCGGTGTCGAGCACCGGGCTCACCTTGGGCGCTGCAGCGGCACAGCCGCTGGTCGCCGTAGTCATGGTGTACTGGGGCTGGCGCGCCTCCTTCTATGTTTTTATTCCCCTAGGACTCGGCTTGTTTGGTTTGTGGTGGTGGTACGCCCGGGACAATCCCGCAGAGCACCCGGCGATGAGCGAAGAAGAGCTGACTACGATTCAGGCCAACCGGGACCACCTCACCCGGGAGGTCGGATTTGACGCCTGGAAACAGCTCGTTCGTAATCGCGAAACACTGCTATTGGCCTTCTCTTACTTTTCCCTCAACTACGTGTTCTACCTATTCTTCACCTGGTTTTTTCACTACTTAGTGAAAGAGTTGGGGTTCAGTATTCTCGAGACCGGATTTCTTGCGGCATTACCCTGGGTCACGGGTGCCTTTGTGGCCACACTGGGAGGCCTCACTTGCGACGCTTTGTGTCGACGACTGGGGCCGCGTTTGGGTTGCCGGATTCCTGCCATGATAGGTCTGATAGGCGCAGGCTGCTTGCTCTACGCCGGCCTTTACTCCACCTCGCCTTATATGGCCGTTGCCTTATTGTCATTGTGTTTTGCCTCAACGCAATTTGCTGAGGGCGCCTTTTGGTCGGCACAAACCTTTGTTGCCGGCCCTTATACCGCACCCGCCTGTGGCTTAATGAATACCGGTGGTAACGCAGCGGGCATTGTTGTGGCACCCCTCATGCCTTTTCTAGCGCAGCACATAGGGTGGGTCGCTGCACTTTCGACCGGGACGGTTGTGGCTTTTGCGGGCGCGCTACTTTGGCTATTTGTTCGCGTCGATCGTCCTTTTCAACCCCAGACGGTTTAAGCCACAGACGATGGCCATAACGCCATCATCGTCGCCCTCAAGCAGCGTCAAACCCGGAGCATAAAGATCGCTGATAACCCGCTTGTGACCTGTTGAAGCCCTGTTTACCATGATCAGAACGCCCAACCACTCTGAACGCGACGTAATAGCATCGACCTGACAAATAGGTCGGTTAGGAGCCACCATGATTCCAAGATTTAAAGCTGATCAGGAACGGCATCAGTGGATTGATGCCCTACTCGAGGTGGGCGCTATTATTATTGAAGACGTGGCGCCCCCCGGCAGCATTGCAGCTTTTAATCGTGACCTCCAACCGGAATACGAACGCGTGGGGGCAGGGTTTCAAAATGATTTTAATGGCTACCGAACGCGCCGTGTTGGCGGTATCGCTGAGCATTCCAAAGCGTTTAAAACGCTGTTTACGCACCCCGATGTTTTGGCCCTAGCGAACGGGGTTCTGGGCCCTCGCTGCGAAAACATTCGTGTTGGCAGCACGACGGCCATTGAGATTTTACCCGGTGAGGAGGCACAGATTCTCCACGCCGATGACACCATTTACCCCAAAGAATACCTCCCTTTCGAGGTCCAGATTTCTGTGCTTTGGGCGCTTGATGACTTCACTGAAGAAAATGGTGCAACCCGGGTCATTCCCGGATCACATCTCAAGGGCCCTCATCCTGATGATGCCGAGCAGCCGAGCTACCCTGCTGAAATGCCCCGGGGCTCGATCGTTGTTTATTTGGGATCCACACTTCACGGCGGCGGTGCCAATCGCAGTGATAAACCCCGAAGAGCACTGGTCAATACCTACGCCCTAGGCTGGTTGCGACAGGAAGAAAATCAGTATCTGACACTGCCCAGTGACGCCGTCGACAAACAATCCGATGACGTTAAAAGGCTGCTAGGCTTTCAAGTCCACGGCGCAAATCTTGGCGTCTGGCCGCAAGATCCAGACGGTAAGTGGTTTGAGTCCTAACCCCTTGGTGGAATCATCACCCCCTGCACGCCCATCCTCTGGTGGCCCGCTAAACTGGCAGTCGCGGTATCAGCAATACATAAAGTGGCCCATTTATGGCCTGCTATTTTTAAACTTCCTCCTGTACGTGCTTGAAGACTCCCGGACGCTGTCACGACAGGGTTTCGAATCCCTATGGGACATTACCTCAGCCTATGCCAACTCACTGGATGTGGCGGCCTGGTTTGGCTTATTGCTGGTCTTTGAGATCGAGACGTATTGGCAGCATATTTATGCGATCCGCCGGGTGCGTTGGCCTTTGAATCTCATTCGTTTAGCGTGCTTTGGTGTGCTGGTGCATACCTTGGTGGTATACACCGGTGAATTTCTGAATGTGCTTGAACCGACAAAAATGCTTCTGGTCGATGGGTTTTGTAGCCAAGCCAATACCACGCTTTATGCGCTTCACAACCAAGTCTACACAACACTGAGTCACCAAGGCTGTAACGAACAGCTGGTCACAGGGGAGTTAACGTTTTTATTGAACGCCACGACCGCAATGACTGAAGAAGGTTGGCGTATTGCGCGCACCCAAGCGCTGGTTTCCCTTGTCGAGTGCGCGTCTTGGCTTGCGGCGGGTGCGGCCTTCGCGACCTCCGCTTTTTTAAAGCGCAGACAGACCGACACGGGCAACGTTGTGATCTGGGTGCGCCGTGTACCCCACATCAGCTACTGTCTGATTATTAGCTGCGCGCTAACCTGGGGTTGGTATGGTAAATATCTTTACACCTACGACAGCCTGCTTTGGCTCGGTGGCTTTGCCATGATTGAGGCCAACCTATCAACGTGGCGATACCGTATTCAGCAACTCTTGGGGAGCCAGCGCCACCCGCTAAAAACTGACTGACCCGGCAGTTTTACACCACCTCGGAGAGCGTATGCAGATACCAGTGAATAAACTGCTGCAGGGTTTCCTCAAACTCGCTGTGGTAAGGCCCGGGCTCAAAGAAGCGCGAATTCACACCCAAACTGTTGCGCGTAATGATGTACTCATCTTCCAGGGTCGTGTGATGCCAAAGCCAAGTCAGCTTTTCTAAGTCGTAGTCTTTACCTTCGACCGCATCACCACGCACAAACCAAACCAGCTCCATATCGGACTCGGTCAGTGAGCGCGGTAAGAAGCGGTACAGCACACAATGATCAGGGTAGTTGAGCATAAAGCTGAGGGGGCCCATCTGGAAGTCACCCGCACCACCGTCGTAATCTTTAAAGTGGCCCATCAACGGCGCGACCGGCTGCCCATCTTGGCTTCCCGTTACAAAACCCTCGTACAAACCGTAACGCATGGTATGAGCACAAGTGCCAAAGTTATCGGCATCGAGATAAATTTTCGTATGGGTTTGGGCAATCCCTTCAATCCCGGTTTTGGCATCGGCATTTTCCAACAGCTTGGCCACTACGGGCGCCGACTTCTCTTCCAGATCTTTAAGCGTGTGCAGCCGCGCGTATGCCCTATGGGAAGTTGCGCAGTGGTAGCACTCTAAATAATTTTCAATGGCAAGCTTCCAGTTAGCTTGAACACGATACGTCTGCCGATGGGCCACCTTGGCATTGGCTAAATCATAGGCGCCCAGGGGAACGCGCATTTTATCGAGGGAGGCCACCAGGTCAGCGGCATCGGGGTCGCAGTTAATAAAAACCATGCCCATATATTCGACACAGCGAACCGCCTTCAAACCCAGCTGAGTTTTATCGAAATCGGGCATGATATGGGTTTCGCGGGCTGCCTTGAGCGAGCCATCTAAATCGTAGACCCAACCGTGATAGGGGCAGACAAAGGTTTTACGGTTCCCTGTTGTCGCTTCACAAACCCGCGAACCGCGGTGGCGACAAATATTGTGCATCGCCTTGATTGAATCATCAGCGGTTCGCACGACGATAATGGCATCCTCGCCAATCTCAATCAGCTGGTAGTCACCAACATTGGGAATTTCACTGGCATGCAATGCGTAAATCCAGCTTTTAAAGACCAAGTGCTCCAACTCGAGCTCATGTACGAGATGAGATCGATAGAAATAAGGATCGATTGCGTAATCAGGCCGTAACTGCTCGGCGGCAAGCTTTTCACGAACCTGATCGGTTGAGTCGTCAACGTGTGTGGCAATAACAGACATAACAATTACCCGGGCTGGCTCCCGAAGGAGCCGCTATCTAGAAAGGAGGGGCTGGTGTTTGCCGCCTTCGCTTGGGGTTGAACAAGGGCCCGTCAATCACGCGGCAAGGCGCGAGCATTCGCGTCCAGTGAAGCTCCCGTTGGTAATAAATCTCAGCAACCAATTCATCACCAACGGCCCCGTGCGGCATTTCAAGCTGGGCATAGGCAATATTGGACTTGACCGTAGGACACCAAGCGGCGGAAGTGACTGTTCCCACCACTTTGTCGCCCTTCATAATGAACGAGTGTTCCGCAGGCTTATTGCCCTCAATATCGAGCATGGCAAAGCGGTAGCGTGAGCCGTTAGCTTTTTCAGCAAGCAGCGCCGAACGTCCGTTAAAGAGGGGCTTGGAAAAGTCGACCAACCATTCGAGACCCAACTCAAAGGGACTTCGGGTACGCCCATTACGAACCACTTCTTCCGAAGGGACAAAATCGACGTGGGCCTGAATAAACCCCGCTTCAATTCGGGCCATATCCAAGGCATAAGAGCCAATGGGCTTAATTAAATATTCGCGGCCGTGCTCAAAGAGCTGATCCCATAGGGCTTCGGCCTGAGCCGGTGCCACCCAAACTTCATACCCCAAATCTCCGGTGAACCCAGTTCGGCTCACCATCATGGGCGCACCTTCAAAGGTGAAATGCGCAATACCGAAAGGCTTTAACTGGTCCAACCCCTCGCAGCCCAGGAGCGTCAGAATCGTACATGAGGTTGGGCCCTGCACCGCCAACCCGGCAAGGTCTTCGCTTTCGTTGGTAATGGTGACGTCAAAACCCAGAGTGCACCAAGCGAGCCAGTCGTCAGCGCGCTGATAGGAGCACAGCCTGAAATCCTGCTCCCCCAGACGAAAGATGGTGCCATCGTCCATGACCTGACCCGCATCATTGCACCACACCGCATAGCCCACACGATTGATCCCGAGCTTGCTAACGTTGCGCGTGACCATGCGATTAAGATATGCCTCGGCATCGGGGCCCGTAATACGGTATTTGTTCATGGGCGATAAATCGAAAACGCCCGTAGTGCTGCGAATAGCAAAGTATTCGAGCTCCACGTCAAAGTAGGCATTGGGGGTGGTGTAACCCATCCAATTGCCCCAGTCATTCATGTCACACATCGCCTCAACCCGGGAGTGAAACGGGGTGGGCAGGAGCATAATGTCTCGGCTTGAGGTAATCATGCGAAGGCTCCTTGCTTAATCATTTCCTTGGCCGCGTTGCGACCCGGCAAACCCATGAGGCTGCCCCCCGGGTGGGCGCCAGCACCGCATAAGAACAGGCCATCAATGGTGGTCTTGTACTGGGTGGAGCCCGGGAATGGCCGCATCATCAGCGCCTGATCAATCGACAGCTCGCCGTGATGCCAGTTGCCTCCGGTCATACCGTAGGCAGCTTCAAAATCGGGTGGGACAAGCAATTCAGAAGCCACAATCTGACCTTTAATACCCGGTGCGTAGGCTTCGAGTTGCTCGATCAGGTTATCGAGCACCGCCTGACGCTGCCCTTCCCATCCGCCCTTGGGCGCGAAGGGTAAGTAGTGCACCAGGGCCGTTAGAACATGCTGGCCGCTGGGGGCAAGGCTAGGGTCTTCAATACTGGGGATACTGATATCAAAAACCTGCTTGGGCCCACACTCGGCGTACTTCATCGGGTTGAAGGCACTCTCAATCGCATCCATGGTCGGCGCGATCACCAATCGCTGAGACAGGGCTGCAGTATCAAGCCCCGAAAACGCCGGCAAATCTGACAACGCCAGATGCAGCTTGGCTGTGCCACTGCGAGTGCGGTATTGAGCCGCGCGCCGCGCCGTGCCCGTTTCAAGGTGCTGGTAACCCAGCAAGTCTCGGAACGTGGTCGTCGGATCGGCACTGGAGATCACCGCCTTGGCGCGCAGTGTTGTACCGTCAGCCAAGGTCACGCCACATACACGGTCTTCCTCTTTAACAATCGCCTGTACGGGGCTGCCCAAGCGGACTGTCGCACCCTGCTTCTCAGCCACCTTCTGGAGCACATCACCCAGCGCACCCATTCCCCCCATGACCTGAACAACCCCCTTGGATTGCAGCTGGTTACCCAGAGCGCGATGCAGATAGGTGTAAACGGTGTTGGGCGAACGTGGCCCCATGTTGGTGCCGGTAATCGCATCTAAAGCCAGCGCCGCCTTGAGGCCTTCATGATCGAAATTTTCATTCATTACATCGTAGATATTGATCAACACAATGCGCATGAGGTCCTGCATGTTGGTCTTGCCCATGAGCTTAAGACCCAGGCCCAGCTTCATGAGGGTCAGACGGTCGGGCCAGTTGGCATCGACCAGCTTGGGCGCTCGGCCGCGATAGAGTTTTAGCATTAGCTTGCCAAAAACATCCATTTGCTCACGGAATGCCTGAAAAGCGGCCTGGTCCTTGGTGCCAATACCTGCACCGCGCAGAAAGTCACCATCGATACTCAAATGGTCGCCATCGGCTTGCAGGGCAACCGTGCGCTTACGGGCGCCCACTTTCAGACCTGCCGCTTCAAGCCCCAGATCCCGAACAATGGCATCGTCAAACTGGTAGAGCCACTGGGCACAATCAGACATTCGAAAACCGGGTGCCACTTCTCGGGTGCTCGCGCAGCCGCCGGCCTGATCCCGGGCGTCTAAAATAAGAACGCGCTGGCCAGCCTTGGCCAAATAAGACCCACAGATCAACCCGTTGTGGCCAGCACCTATGATGATCGCATCGTAATCAGTCATCAGCGTAACCTCCGGGCACAGTGTTGGGTCGTTTGAGGTCCATGAGAATTTCCCTAGCCGCGTTGGCGCCGGGCGCGGCCATCACGCCGCCTCCCGGATGAGTTCCGGAACTGCACATGTACATTCCCTTAATAGGAGCGCGGTATTGGGCATACCCTGGGAAGGGCCGGTTGAATAGCAATTGATCGAAGGTCAGCTCGCCCATGAAAATATTACCTTCGGTAAGGCCCACCTCTGCCTCGATCTCCCGTGGCGTGCGCGTCTCACAGTGAAGAATAAGATCTTTAAAGTTGGGGCTGTACTTAGCGATTTGGTCGATAACCGATTTTTCGAAGCCGTCTTTATCTTCGTCAGTCCAGTCGCGCCCTTCAACCTTGGGTGGTGCGTACTGCACAAAGACCGACATCATGTGTTTCCCGGGGGGCGCCATTGTGGGGTCCGTTAACGACGGAATCATCATGTCCAAGTAAGGGTCCTTAGACCAGGTGCCGTTTTTCCAGTCGTCATAGGCGCGCTCTTGGCGCTCGAGAGAGTCACTGAAGTGCAGATCCCCCGCCATAAGCTTGCTGCGGGGATCGAGGCCGTCAAAAATGGGTAGACCATCGAGGGCAATATTGAGCTTGCCCGAGGAGCCTCTAATCTTGAAGTTTTGAGCCTTCTGAATAACGTCATCGGGCAGATCTTTGGGGTTGGTAATATCAAGGAAGGTGCGCTTGGGGTCGAGGTTAGAAACCACAATATCGGCGTAGTATTCAGTGCCGTCCTTCAAAGCCACGCCCTTGGCCTGACCGTCACGCACAATAATTTCATCGACGTTGGCGTCACAAATGATCTCGCCCCCGTAAGACAGAAAGGCCTTGGACAAGGCATCGGCTACAGCACCCATACCGCCCCGGGCAAAACCCCAGGCGCCAACGTTGCCATCAACATCGCCCATGTAATGGTGCAGCAGTACATAGGCCGTACCCGGTGAGTACACTCCCAACGCCGTACCGATAATGCCGCTACCGGCGAGGTGGGCCTTTAAAACATCGGTCTCAAAGTATTCGTTAAGATAATCGCCAACACTTGCTGTCCAGAACTTAATGGTGTCCAGCAAGCCCTCCTCACCCATTGAGGTGAAGGATTTGGCGAACTCAATCAGATCGCGTAAATCCCTCAGTTTGAGGGACGTGGGATCGGGGGCCGTCTTTAATAGGTAAGGCCGGATTAATTTAGTTTGGCGACTGGTATCGGCCACGTACCGATCGTAGGCGTTGGCATCACGTTTCGAGTGACGTGCGATCTCCCGATAGTGGCGATCATGATCACTATAGCTGCCCAAGTGATCGCCGTTTTGCATAAACGTAGCGCCGCCCCCAAAAGGAACAACCTGCAATCCGTGGCGCGGCAACTCTAGATCACGGGTGATCTCGGGTCGAAGCAAACTGGCAACATAAGAGCAGTTGGAGTAATACCAACCCTTGTGCAGCTCACGACTCACTGTGGCGCCACCAATGTAGGGATTGCGCTCTAACACGGCAACCTTGAGTCCCGCTTTCGCGAGGTAGGCGCCATTGGTTAAGCCATTGTGGCCGGCACCAATAACAATAGCGTCGTACTTATTCAAGGCATTCTCCGTCTTACAGTCTGTTAGGTGGAGTCTGCCATGCTCCTCTTTTGCCGTCCACTATGAATGAACGTTCATTTATAGATTGCCATTTAGTGCAATGTTGTTAGAGTAAAAGTGAATCAGGCCACTCTATAGTTTCCCAGTGACGTCAACTTCGCCGCCCACAGCACCTGTACAGATCGAAAAGAAGCGTCGGCAGATGCGTCCACGGTCAGAGCGACGACTGCAGTTAATTGACGCCACCATTCGCTGCATTGCACAACACGGGCTGTCGGCCACCACCATGCAGTTGGTCACCCGTGAAGCAGGGCTCAGCCTGGGCATTGCCAATTTGCACTTCCAAAGCAAAGAGAACCTGCTTGCTGAAACCCTGCGCCACGTCACCCGGGAATATAACGATGGGTTACTGGCAATTCTGACTCCCGAGAGTGGAAGGTCTGAGGAGACCCTTGCCAGCAGCCTCGAAAGCCTGCTGGACTTCCAGCTGAGCCATGGCGTCACCCAACGGCAAAAGATGGCGGTGTGGTTTGCTTATTACGGCGAGGCCAGTGCCCGCCCGATCTATCAAAAAATCTGCTCCAGCAGCGACCGCCTGTCCATGCAAAAAGTTGAAGAGCTATTTGCTGCCATTATTCACGAGGGCCAGTATCAAGAGCGAGACCCGCGACAGCTGGCTACTGGTTATTTGGCGTTGATCGATGGCTTGTGGCTCAGCCTGTTGGTGGCACCACGTGTGCTGAGCAAGGCCAGAGGCAAGGACGTGGCAAGGGCCTATCTACAGCAGGCGTTCCCCAGACACCTCAGCTAGCACCCAAGCACCAACCCTGAGGGGTGTACACGCTAATGCGCTGTCCCGAAGCCTCGCCGCAGACACAAAGGACAGCAGCAATAAACGTCTAGCAGTAGCGTGTTTTAACGACTGATGTTCGCCGGCGGAACGTAGTCAAAAATAAAATTAACGCGGCCCTCACTACCCTTGTTCATCACGCTGTGCTGCTTCTGATTATTAATCTCGTAAACATTGCCAATTTGCATACGCTGGGGGCGTCCATCAATCATAAAGCGCACCCGGGGGTTGCTGGATATCGGAATATGAATACGGTGACCATGATGAAAGGACGGATGCTTGTCGTTGTGAGGTTTAATGACCCCATTAGCTTGTAGCCTTGCCGCCATAGCCCGAATAATCGTGCCGCCGGGGGGGTAATGATCCTCTAAAATTTTGTGCATCAGGGGGACCGCCTCTTCGGCAAGTAAATCCCAGCCTACTTCTTTGGCTACTTCGATATTAGGCCAGCCGTGCCCGTCGGTGAATACCAGCACCACCGACTGGGTGTGGGCATGCACCTCGTACTCGAGTTGACGAAATTCGTTGCCAGCCCAAGCCTCCTCTGGCAAGGACAGTATTTTGTCCCGCAGAGGGTCAATGTTATAAGACCCTAAGTCTTTTATAGGTACGCCGATGTCCATGGTCACCAATAGTTTAGGTAAATTGCGATGATGGCGACTATTTAAGTGACGATCAAGTTAAGTAACAACCAAGTTAGATGACGCCCGAGCTCATTTAGACGCTAATACTAACTTGGCTCAATGCCCCACTAGCAACCAAGGAGTTACCGTGCAACGACCTATTCTCTTTTCTCTTGTGTTGCTGTTACTGGCCCCAACAGTCATTGCAGAGCGATTAGCTCTGATACCTGATGCCCTCATCGACGGGCTCAGTGATAACGTCCAAAAAAAGCGGGCCGTCTTGATCGAGGGAGAAACAATCGTCGATGTGGTTGACGTTGACACACTGACTCCCGATATTCGCCAGATAACACTGCCGGGGCAAACTTTGATGCCGGGCTTAATTAATGGACACGAACATCCGCTAATTTATGGTGATAATTATCAGAACGTCCATTTATCGGGCTCCTCTGCTTATAAAACCCTGCTCGGGCTAGCGGCGCTGCAAGGCATGCTGCAACACGGCTGGACAACGGTAAGAGTAATGGGTGACGCCGACGTCTATTTCGGTAATCAGGATATCGCCAGAGCGGTCAGTGAAGGGGTACATCAAGCGCCACGTATCACCGGCGCCGGGCATTATTTATCGATCACCGGCGGTGGCGGCGATATCAATTACCTCTCCCCCGAGCAGGCCATGATCAGCGACGGTTATATTGTCGATGGCGCTATGGAAGTGCGTCGCGCCGTGCGGCGAGAAATCAAGTTCGGTTCTGACTGGATCAAGATTTTAGTCACCGGAGCCTTTCACTCGGTGGGTGATGATCCCAAAAACGTCGCATTCAGCCCAGACGAGCTGGCGGAAGCTGTTGCAGAGGCCAGCCGTCACGGCGTACCCGTAGCCGCACACGCCCATGCCAATGCCGGCATTAATCAGGCGATTGAAGCGGGGGTGCGCTCCATAGAACACGGAACTTATCTCGACGCGCATTCGATAGAGCTTATGGTCAAGCACGGGACTTTTTTGGTGCCGACCATTTACGTGGGCGATTACTACGCCGGCACGGACAAATTGCTGGCGCAAGAAAAAAACGACGACGTCTACCTCAACTACCGCGATGAATGGCTGGGTTTAATAGGCCAAGCCCACCGGGCAGGAGTGAAGGTGGTGGTGGGCTCAGACCTGGGCGGATACAACATTGACCCCCGAGCCTATGCTCGAGAGATTGCAGTCCTCACGGAAGCTGGCTTATCACCGATGGCTGCGATTAAAGCCGCAACCTCGGTCGCGGCGGATATGCTGGATTGGAGTGGGCAGGTGGGCTCGGTACAGGCGGGCCGCTGGGCCGATCTTATTGCTGTTTCCGGAAACCCGCTCACTGACCTTTCATTACTTGAGGATCCAGCGTTTGTAATGAAAGGTGGAGAAATCGTTCGCTGGGATAAGGCGCCACAACAAGGGGCATCGTATCCCTAGAGCTGCGCTGGCGGCCACATAAGAGCAGCCATCAATTATTGGGTCGACGCTTTAGCACTCTCACGGGTGGCTAAATAGCTCAGAGTGTAGATCAGCAGAGCTGTTGCTGAGGCACCCGCACAAAGAATAAAAATACCGTCAAACCCGGTACCCGTTTCCAACAAAAAAGAGGCCACAAGGGGACCGAGCATCTGACCGAGACCCTGAGCGCCAGGGATAAAAGCGGCGGCGCTACCTGTTCGATCCGCTGTGGAAACTCCACCCATTTGATAGACGTCGATGAATATCCAGAGAAAATTAAACATTGCCACGCTAAAAACAAAAAAGCCGGCAGAAATGTCGACGGCAAGTAGCCCTACGGCAATGATCATCAAGACAAAGGTCACCAAAATCGGTCGATCGTAGTCAAAGTGTCGCAGCGCATACATCGCGCCAAAACAGCCCACAAAGGAGAGCAAGACACTCCAGGAAATCACCTGAGCGGCCCAATCACCATCCAGTCCACCGGCCTCCGCTGCGAGTTCAATATTGGACCAATAAGCACCAATGTTGATGTACGCGACGACGATCGCAAAAATCCCGATCCACGCCAGTGCACCGGGTCGCTGCTCGCCACTAGCCACAGCAAACTCGGGTTTCGCCTGTTTCTGAGACGGCATGTAACCGACAAACGGTAGCGTCACGACGTAGGTTGCAATAAAGAACAGGTAAATGCCGGTCATGCTCAAATGTGGAATCAGCTGCAACTCAATGAACTGGGAAAACGCAAAAGCCAACAGCATCCAGTTAAAGGCTTCTCGAGGCTTTGAGCGGGCTCCCAAACCGGCGACAGCGACAGCGGTATAGAGCCCGGCACCAAAACCTGCCAGCGTTCGCAGAATCAGCATCGCCGAGTAGTCGGTAAAGTAAATGCACAGCCAGTTAGCCGCTATGGCAATGACAATACCGGCATAGATCAACGCACGCCGACCCAATCGACTGATCAGGAAGCTGACCGCCACCGAGCCTAAAAAGAGACCCAGCAGATCGGAGGAAGCCACACGATTAACCTCCACGTCGCTAAAACCCAGCTGGTCTACCCAGGCGCTGTTAATGGCAGGCAGGGCCACTAAAACGCTATAGCCCACCAGCGTCATGTAAAGGCTCAGTAAAAAGGAACCTTTACTGTCAAAAGGATTTTGACTCGCTGTCGAGCTCTCTGCTGTGGGCATTAACGCCTATCCTTAGCACGGTGCTGTGAGTTAGATGTCAGTTACTCTGGCACTGACATCAACGTATAGCAACCGCAGATCATGCCGCTGACGCAGAAATCTGGCACACTACACCCAGTCTTAATCTGCTGTTCAGGAGCTCGCTTCATCATGGTATCGCAACACCCAAAACGCATTTTTGACCGCGCGGTCGAGTTGGTCAAAGGTGGTGCCAGACCAGAAGCAGAGGCACTGTGCCGCCAAGCACTTGAGCAAAACCCCGGTGACATCAACTTTGTCGCGTTATTGGGCTGGATTCTGGCCGAGAGCAACAAGCTCGAAGAGGCGGCGGAACTGCTGCAGCAAGCAGTACGCACCACACCCGGCCATGCCAAAGCTCAGGAAGACTTAGGCACCGTGCTATTGAACCTCAATCGTCCCGAGGAGGCGTTGCCGCACCTTGAACGCGCCCGAGACTTGCGGCCACCGCATGCCCCTTTATTGAGTAAATTGGGGGGCGCCTACCAAAAACTTGGCCGACATCAAGAAGCCGATGCCGTCCTCAAGCAGGCCGCTTCACTGTCGCCCGTGCAAGCCAAGCTCGAAGAAGCGACCCGCCTTTTCATTGCTGGAAAATTCAGAGAGTCAGAAAAACTCACTCAAGCTCTGGTTCGTGAAAACCCCGATAACGTCAATGCCGCACTGCTGCTGGCAAGAATTGCCATCATGGCGAAATGCTTCGAAGATGCCCGGGTTATTCTTGAACGCATCACCCAGACCAAACCGCGTTTCGTGGCAGCCTGGCACGATCTGGCTACCGTACTTAAAGAGCTGCATCATTACGAAGAAGCGGTTTCGATACTGGAAAGCGCTGTCGATATTGAGCCTAACAATGCCCTGACTCATTATTATTACGGTGCGGCGCTGGCGATGGCCGCCAGACCTGAAGACGCCGTTGATGCCTACCGCACTGCGGTCACCCTCGACCCGAAGATACCTGGCGCGCATATTGGCCTTGGCCACGTGCTTAAAACAGTGGGGGACCAAGAAGGGGGTATTGAAGCCTACCGACAAGCTATTGAGCTTAGGCCCAATTTTGGCGAGACCTATTACAGCCTCTCCAACCTGAAAACGTTTCGCTTTAACGATAGCGAGATTGAGAATATGCAGGCGCGCTTAGCCAATGACAAGTTACCCGTTGACTGCCGGGTGCATTTTGCTTTCTCAATCGGTAAGGCCTTTGAAGACCAGAAACAGTATGACAACGCCTTCGAACACTACAGGCTCGCCAATCAACTGCACCGGGATAGCATTGCCTATGACCCGGTTCAGACCGAAGTTGCCCACCGGCGTATGTGCGAGATTTTTGACGATGCGTTTTTTGCTCGCCATCGCGCGGGTGGCTATGGCTGCGAAAGACCCGACCCCATATTCATTGTGGGCCTGCCTCGCTCTGGGTCGACATTGCTAGAACAGATTCTCGCCAGCCACTCACAGGTGGACGGTACCAGTGAGCTACCCGATATATCGATGATCGCTCAAGGCCTAACCGAGCCTAAAACGGGTCGGGTGTTCCCCGGCTGTATGACCGATATGGGACCCGAGGAGCTAGCGCAGCTGGGCCAGCAATACCTGACGCAGACCCAGCGACATCGGGGTAGCCGCCCTTTCTTCACCGATAAAATGCCCAACAACTTTGCCTACACCGGTTTTATCAAAGCCATTTTGCCCAACGCTAAAATTATTGACGCCCGACGCCACCCCATGGATAGCTGCTTCGGATCTTTCAAGCAGCACTTTGCCAAAGGGCAGACCTTTACCTATGACCTTTTTGAACTGGGTGAGTTTTACCTGGAGTACGACCTTATGATGGCCCATTGGAACAAGGTGCTACCGGGGCAGGTATTACGGGTTCAATATGAGAATGTGGTGGAGAACCTCGAGGACGAGGTAAAACGCATTCTGGCCTTTTGCGAGCTGCCCTTCGAGGAGGGCTGCGTGAATTTTCATGAAACTGAGCGCGCCGTTAGAACGGCAAGCTCAGAGCAAGTGCGCCAACCCATTTACAAAGGCGCAGTCGCGACCTGGAAGCGCTTTGGGTCCCACCTCGATGAGCTTCGGGAAATACTGAGCCCCCTGCTTCCTGAAGAAGACAGACTAAAAAACTGATGCCCACATTACCCAAGTTTATTGCCACATCGGTCGTTCGAGGCTCGGAAAAGGGCCAGAGCCATGGCGGCGTTTACCTAATCGACTTTGACAACCGGCAAGTCGACCAAAAAATAGACTGGAATAGCGGTGATATTGATTTTTCCGGTCGGGGCTGGGATCGCGGTCTTCGAGGCATTGAATTTACTGACGATGAGCTTTGGATTGCGGCCAGTGACGAACTGTTTTGTTACACCCCCGACTTCCAGCTGGTTGGCTCATACCGCAATCCGTATTTGCGCCATTGTCATGAGATCAGCAGAAGAGATCATCTGCTATTTCTCACCTCTACCGGTTTTGATTCCCTGTTGGCGTTCAATCTCAACACCCGGGAATTCGTCTGGGGCGTCTACTTTTCAAAAGACGGCCGCCAATGGGTGGCCCAAGCGTTTGATCCAAGAGCCCAAGGGGGGCCTGCTTTCACCAACTCGTACCATATCAATATGGTGAAAGTGGATCAGGATGGCATATACCTGAGCGGCCTCAATACCCAAGCACTGTTGGCGTTATCTGCCGACCTAACGGTTACCGAATTTTGTAATCTTCCCAAGGGCTGCCACAACGCCCAAACCTTTGGCGATGGGGTGCTGTTTAACGATACCGGGGCCGACGTAGTGCGCTATGTCTCGCCCAGTAAAACCGGCTGCGCAGTACCCGTACCCGGTTTTGACCCTGAAACACTCGAACATCGCGGCGTCGATGACAGCCGCATTGCCCGACAAGGTTTTGGCCGAGGGCTGTGCGTGGTCAGCGACCACTTGATTGCGGCAGGCTCATCACCCTCTACCGTTGCCATTATTGATATCAACGCTGGCAAACGTTTAACCGCAGTCAACCTGACTCTCGATATTCGCAACGCCATTCATGGTTTGGAATGCTGGCCAAGTCGTTGGTCATGAATAATCGCAGGGCATAAAAAAGGGCGCCAATGGCGCCCTTCTTCTATCAGTCGTTACAGCTTAGAAGGCCTTTCTGACCGTAAGTGAGTAATTCCTAGGCCGAATAACCGAAGAACTGTTGCGACCCCAGACGGTGTCGAAGTCAGTCGTGTCCTGATAGGTAATACCACGCTCATCGGTCAAGTTGCTAAAGCGGAGCTGGGCCTGCCAATCGCCACTCTCAAAGGACAGTATGGCGTCGGTTATATCGTAATCGCCCTGCACACGCTGGGGTGATGTAAAGCCATCGGTCAACTGGTTCAGCGAATCGCCCACATAGCTGTGTTGCAAACGAATACCCGCTTCACCGCCAAAAATGTTAATGCCTGAGTAGTCGGCGTAGAGGTAGTAGCTGGTATCGGCAAACAACGGCAGGTTAGATCGAGCTTGTAAGCCCGAGGGTACTTTACCGCCCTGAGCACGAGGTTCGTCGTAAAATTCCTGACCGTCAACATAGGCATCTTGAATATCAGTCAGGTTCACACCCACTTCCAAATTCTCAGTGACCAGTGCCTTGAGCTCAAAATCGAAGCCCTTAACCGTCGCGTTACCCACGTTACCCACCACAATTTGGAAGGGAATATTGCCGTATAGCGCATCACCATTGTCGTCTTGCACACTGAAGGTGCCCAGCGCGTTACTGGGGTCCACCACCTCAATCTGCATGTCATTCCACTTCATGGTGTAATAAACGGCGTTAAACACAACACGACCGTCGAAGAACGATGACTTCAGACCAAACTCGGTGTTCTCGAGAATATCTGACTCGTAATCTACTGGCAGGGTTGGGCCGCCTCGGTCCAGACCGCGACCCCGGTTAGTACCACCTACCCGGAAGCCCTCGGAATAAACACCATAGACCATCACGTCTTCGAGCACCTGGAGTTCCAAACCGTATTTGGGAATGAAGCCGTCATCCGACGCGCTTCTATCGGGCAATTGCTGGTCAACCCGAGCGTCGGGGCGCTCCACCGTATAACTCAACTCACGATCCACCTCGTACCAACGGCCTCCCAATATGGCCGTTAATCGGTCTTCAAGAAGAACAATATCCATTTCACCGAAGACGGCTTTGTCTGTCCTATCGGTCGCTTGGAAAGAGTTCCACCAGACATCTGTTGGAGCAATGCCCGGGTAGTAGTAGCTCCAGGCTTCAAACGCCGGGGAGTTGCGGTAATCATCTACGTAGGTATAGAAGTCCCAGAACTCTTCAGACTCTTGCCAAAAACCACCCAGCGTCCAGTTAATGCGATCAGTACTACCCGACAGGCGTATTTCCTGAGTCAGGCTTTCATTGTTTTGATCATTGATGAGGTAGCCCGTGGGGTCCAAACCAAAATCGTAGGTTGCGTAGCCGTAGTACAGGCCAAAGGCATAGTGAAAATAAGCCGCGTAAGACTGGGTATCGTGCACATATAGCGTATCCCGGTCATAGTAAGAGGTCGCCGATACCAATTGAGCAAAGCCCAGATCGCCTTCAATGATCAAACTGGTCTGCAGCCACTCATCGGTGCGGGTTTCTTGGACAAATTTGATGGTCTCAAGGTCACCGACGCTGGGGTCGTAATCATTGAAGCCGTCAGACTCGAGATCCTGGTAGTTTGCCGTCGCAGTGACGCTCCAGTTATCGTTAACCAGCCAGCGAATCGACGCGCGAGCCCCGAGCCAGTTCACCTCATTAATATCTTCGCCAACCATACCGCTGTTGTCTTTCTGGCCACCCAGGCCTGAACCAAAGACATCATCGACAACGGTGCTGCCCAAAACATTATCAATAAATCCGGCATCCCGGGCACTGAAACCCGCCAGCCTGATCGCGACAGAATCGCTCAAGGGTATGTTAACGGCACCATCTAATTCATAGCCGGTTCCGCCATCTGAAGTGCTGGAAACACCGGCACCGATATTCGCACTAAAGGCATCGGGATCGGGCTTGTTGGTGATCACTCGAATAGCACCACTTTGTGATGATGCGCCATAGAGTGTGGACTGTGGCCCTGCCAATGCCTCAATACGGGCAAGATCGACGGGGTAAATATCGGGCGCCATCGAGGTCATCGACATGGGCTGTTCGTCGAGGTAGATCGCCGCGGTAGGATCAACAAGGAAGCCGCCACCATCACTCACACCGCGGAAAACAATGGTGTTCTGGCCGGGGGAAGTGGTCTGAATGTTTAAGCCCGCGACTTGTCGGGAAAAGTCTTCAAGGGTGGTAATACCCTGCTTCTGAATGTCTTCGCCGGAGATTGACTGCACCATCATTGGGATGTCTTGGGAAGATTCTGCCCGTTGACGTGCGGTTACAACAACTTCTTCCAGTTCGGCACTAAAGGTCATGCCAGGAGCCGTAGCTCCAACCGCAGCAGCAACACCTGCCGCAATGGCTGAACGATTAAATCGTGCGTCTTTGTTGAGTGAGTCCGTGATCATGGCTGGGTTCCCTTACATTACATATTTCGTTGTTTTCAAACGTATTTTTCGCCGCCTTCAGTGCCACCGCACTTCTTTCAACGGCTTATCATTTTCTTGCCTTACTGAACGCGCAGTTACAATAAGACCATCACATACTGTTGTACAACGTAATCATGGCGAATGCACGGTAAAAATCAAGAGAGATTCGGTCAATTTAACAATCTTAAATATCTGAGCCGGCCGCAGCGGCTCCTGCTCGCCTAAGCCTGCCCGCCCTATCCGCGCAAACCCACCCCAACGTGACGCAAAATTTATGCGCCAAAGCGCTCCAAGATGCTGCGCAGCTCCTGGGTAAACGTATGGATTTGCAGGGGCTTGGTGAGATAATAGTCGCAGCCAGCCGCCAAACAGCGATCGATATCGTCTGCGAGGGCAAAGGCTGTCAAGGCCACCACAGGTATATCCTGTCGCAGCCGCTTAACGTAACGGGTGGCCTCGTAACCGTCCATGATGGGCATCTGCATATCCATCAATATGAGATCGGGGGGCCGGCCTTCTTCGACCTGCTCATCAAAACAACGTACCCCGGCCGAACCATTAGCACAAAAAGTCACCTGCGCGCCTGCCGCCTCGAGAACAACCTCAAGTAACGAGGTGATAGAAACGCTGTCCTCACACACTAACAATCTAAGATCACACAAATCCTGAGCGCGATCGACGATGACGTCCGACTGAATTGGGGGGGACCTTACCAAGAACGGGTTGACCGCAGGCTGCGCCTCCCACACGGACGCTGGTTCCCTAGTACGGCATCAGTCAACACACCGACACAAGCAATAACAGCGGCTTAGCTTTTGATACTAAGGGCTGTCTAGGGCACTTTTGGTGGCCTCTGTGGTGGCCTGAGACAAATAGGGTCCCATAGATGGCAAATGAGGCCCGAGGTGCCTTTGGTTATCTTTGGATTCAACAAAAGGGACTAAAGGGCTGTTGGTGTTCTTGTTGTTGACCATTGGTTAACGATTGCGTCTGTGCGCATGTTGCGCATGAGTTTTCTATAGACTTCTTTGGTGGACTTAAGCTGTCTTAGAGTTACTGAAAGTACATGCGCAACGGACGCACAGACGCATTTCTTGGGATTTGGTTGGGATTTAGGGACGAGAAGCGATAGAAAACCGAACATAAAGCATCACAGCCATGCGGATGATCTTTGGGCTCGTTTTGAAGTACCTAAATGGAGAGTGTTTTGTCATACGGCGAGGCTATGAAACCACGGGCCCCGTCTCAAGCTCGTTTTGTCTGACAGTACCCTTCCATCCAATCCAAAAAAGCCTGCGCAGCAGGTGTTTGGTCTTGTGCTCCAGGTTCACTGATGAAGTACCGCTCTTGCATCTTTAATTCACCGTCGAATGGGCGCACCAACTGCCCTGCGCGCTCTGGTGCGCCAAACAAGCTGGTATGTGAAAGTGCAAGCCCAGCGCCGTTTGCCGCAGCCGTCAGTGAGACGACGACGGTAGAGGTGTAGTTGACCGGTTGGGGTAGTAGGTCCCCATGACCGGATTTGTGCCATTGATCCCAAGTTGCGGTCATGCCAGCGCTGTTGAAGTGAGGGGCCTCGCGGAAACGACCATTGGCAAGAAGATCCGGAGAACAGACGGGAAAGTAGTATTCGTCCCGCAATGGACGAAAGCCCTGATCTGCGTAGCTGATACCGTTGACGATGCTGATCGACGATTTCGCAGGCCGGTCATCGCCATCCCAGATATGGGGAAGGATGTTCAGATTGATCCACGGATGTTTCACATAAAGTTCGGACAGGCGCGGCATCAGCCAGAACAACGTAAAGGCCATATTGGCGCGCAGGGTAAGCGAGCGCCCGCGCTCGGCATCAAAAACCGTTTTCGTACCGACTCGGATCATGTCGAAGGCTTCGCGCACGAAATACACGTAATCGCGCCCAGCCTCTGTCAATTGCATCTGTCGTCCACTTCTAAAAAACAGATCGTCATGCAAATGCGCCTCAAGCAGTTTTATCTGCTGGGAGACCGCTGATTGCGTAACATTCAGCTCAGACGCAGCCGCCGTGAACGAGCCGAGCCGTGCAGACGCCTCAAAGCTGCGCAACCAGTTGAGCGGGGGCATATGATCAGATACTTGGGACATTTCGATACGCCAATACATTAGTTGATCTAATGAATATGCGTTGAATTTATCGTTTGTGCAAACCAAAAAATGCACCTAATTTAGCCACATATTTGTCGAGGAGACAGTGATGGGCCTGCAGGAAACGCAATTGAATGAATTAGGCACACATCTTGACCATTGGCAGGACCGAGCAGATCTGGCGGCAAGCTTTCGCTGGACCGCACGCCTGAACATGCATGAGGCGGTTGCCAATCACTTCAGCCTCGCAGTCAACGAGGATGGCAACCGTTTTCTGATCAACCCCAACCAGCGGCATTTTTCGCGGATAAAGGCGTCGGACCTGTTACTTCTTGACGCAAATGATCCATCGACTCTGGATCGCCCCAATGCGCCCGATCCAACGGCTTGGGGGTTGCATGGCTCTATTCATCGCTCCGTGCCACATGCACGTTGTGTCATGCATGTGCATTCAATCCATGCGACGGTTCTTACGGCACTGGCGGACAGCACGCTGCAGCCAATCGACCAAAACACAGCCACCTTTTACGGCCGCCACGTCGTGGATGAACACTTCGGCGGCTTGGCCTTCGAAGAAGAGGGCAAGCGCTGTGCGGGGTTGCTATCAAACCCGAAAAACAAAGTGATGATCATGGGCAACCATGGGGTCTTGGTGATCGGTGCCTCTGTCGCGGACACGTTCAACCGGCTCTATTACTTCGAACGGGCAGCGGAGACGTATATCCGAGCGCTGCAAACCGGCCAGCCAATACGCGTTCTCAGCCATGAAATTGCAGAGAAAACCGCGCAAGAGATGGAGGATTACCCCTCGCAGGCAGAGCAACATTTAGCCGAGCTTAGGGCGATCCTTGACGATGAAAATTCCAACTACGCGAGCTAAATGATGCCTGATTATGTGCCGACAAACGCCGCCTCCTCGAATGTCACGCTTGCAAAGAAAGAGCTCAAGGCCATTGCGGCGCGTTCTGACCGCCCCGGCCTGATTTATCTGGGTCAATGGGGGGTCGCGCTGGCCCTGACTGGCACGTTGATCTGGGCAAGCATAGGGACGCTTTGGGTGTGGCCAGCCATGTTCGTTTACGGTGTTGTCCTCAGCGTCCCAGCCTACGCGATGAGCCATGAAACGGCGCATGGCGCGGCGTTTCGCAGCAGATGGCTGAACGAAACTGTGCTTTGGATCACATCGCTGATCTATATGGAGGAACCGCTCCATCGCCGGTTCACCCACACCAACCACCATACGCACACATGGCATGTCGGTAAGGACAGCCAGATGCCCTTTGACACGCCTATGGATCTGCGCGGTTGGGTCGCCGAGATCACCGGATTTGCGCTGTTGCGGTTTCACGTCATGGTGTTTTTGCAACTGGCGACGCGGCACTATACCGACACGATACGCATGGTCGCTCCTGACAGTGAACTGCCAAAGATGACGCGGAATGCCCGGATCATGCTTGCGATTTATGGACTCATTGCGGCGGCGCCTTTTGTCGGCATTTGGTGGCCGGTCTGGTTCTTCATTTTGCCGCGCATATTGGGTGCGCCGGTGATGCTGCTGTTCACACTGATCCAGCACGTGGAGTTGCAGGAAAACTCGCCGTCGATCCTGGAAAGCACCCGGTCGTTTCGCACTAGTTGGCTTGGTCGGTTCCTCTACATGAACATGAACAACCATGTCGAACACCACCTCTATCCGCAGGTCCCCTTTCATGCTCTCCCAGCGCTGGCCGAAGCGATTGAAGATCAGTTGCCCCAGCCCGACCCCGGTTTTTTGCGCACCAACTACGAAGTCATCTATGTCACGGCCCGTCGGTCACTTGGGCTGTCGACCAAGGCGCCAAGCATCCGTCAAGCACCGCATATGATCACTGACGGTGGCCCTGTGCAACGGATCGCTGAGAGGAGCATGTAACATGAAGCGCATTTATGATTTCAGCCGCAACCCGTCTATGCGCAACTACACAATTTCAGACCTTCAGGCGCTCAAGGGGTCTGACAAAAAGCTGTCCATGGCGAACCCGGCCAATGACGCAGAGGTCAAAGCCTGCCTTGACGCAGGGATCGATCTGTTTGTTGTCGGTGGTGATCAGATCGAAGATGTCCGACGTCTCGCGCCGCATCACTTTACAGGCGTCGGCAGCTCATTCGCGCAATTTGGCAGCGCGCAGGAGATCATGGATCACGCCTTTGAGATGATGCGCAAAGGGGGCGATCTCTATTATACGCTCCGCTCTTTCGACGTAATGGAAATGCTCGCGAATGAAGGCATCCCGGTGCAAAGCCACATTGGGTTAATCCCCACATTCAGCCAGTACTGTGGTGGCCTGCGCGGTTGGGGTCGGAAGGCGGATGAAGCATTGAAAATCTATGAAACACTCAAACGGATGGAGGATGTCGGCGTCGTTGCCGTCGAGGCAGAGTGTATCGCCGAGGAGGTCCTTGCAGCAGTCAACACTAAGACGTCTCTCGTGACCTTTTCACTGGGGTCCGGGATGGCAGGCGATGTGATTATGTCCTTTGTCGCTGATATCTGTGGCGAGGCCAGCGAAGAGGACAAACCCCCAAAACACGCCCATGCCTTTGGTCAGGTTGGCCGTCTGCACAAACAAATTCACGAAGAACGTGTCGCGGCACTTGGGGCATTTCACGCCGAAGTCACGGCGCAAAACTTTCCGTCTGCCGAAACCAATATCGCCATGCACCCGGGAGAGCAGGAGAAATTCCTGGAGGCGCTGGATAAATGGTCGCCGACCCAAAAATGACCCTAAGTGAAGGAATGACGACATGACACAATGGATCGACGCATGTGCCACCGACGATATCGATGAAGAAGACCTGATCACTTGGCAGCACGACGGCCACACTTATGCGATTTACAACACCGAAAAGGGCTTTTTTGCAACCGATGGCATGTGCACGCATGAAGAACAAAGCCTCGCCGATGGGCTCGTCATTGACTGCGTCATTGAGTGCCCATTGCATGGTGGGCGATTTGACGTCTGTACAGGCAAGGCCCTGTCGGCACCTGTCAGCGTGGATCTGAAAACCTATGATATCAAAGTCGAAAATGGCCGCATTTATGTGGATACACAGTAGGCTGATTTGTTGAAGTCAGTGTCGTTTCTAGCTGCTTGCTCTGAAGTCGCCCAACGTTGGGTATCGGGTCAAAGGCATGAGCTAGCACTGTCCTTTTCGGGCCTTTGCTTGAAGCAGGAGGTTGATCCTCAACTGCTTGTTAATATTATACAGCGTATTTGCAAGAAAACGGGGGACCAAGAAGCCCAAGATCGCATGAACTGCGTTAGAACTTCTGTTAGTAAGGGTTCTACCCCACTCATACTGCGAACCTCTGAGCGCGCGCAAGGTAGAAAACGCAGCGCTTTACACCACCCCTTTGTGGTTTGAAGCTCGCTGGCTGGAAAACTCTAACCCTTAAATTTACTGAGGAACTGCTCATGTTCCTAACACTACCAAACACATTCACAGAGACTCAAAGAACCTATTCACAAATTTCTCCATTGAGGACGAAGGCCTAGGCCGACGCCCCAAGCTCTTGAGTCTCGCGTGTTCTCCCTATGTTCTCATTACTGCTACAAGGTCGGCTCAAACCGTCTCCAGAGGGGCCTTTGTACCCACAGTGTACTTAGCGGTCATCAATGATCCCCTGAATCAGCGGGATAATGGTTTGTCGAACCAATGTCACGGGGGCACCAGAATCCTCCCTCGAATAATCGTCAATGGCGATATAGCCACCAATACCGCGCTCTATATCGATAAAGCTAATAGCGCCAAAAGCCCCGGGATCGTCATAGACCCCCGGATTATCCGAAGCAATCCACCAGCCCATGCCGTAGGCAGTGGGACTCATCGATACCACGCCGCCTCGATCGACCCGC
>Ga0206131_10001261_pt1 | contig 32789 bp, 44 predicted proteins | sample Helgoland_Spring_FD_148636 | JGI IMG/M metagenome (GOLD analysis project Ga0206131, IMG submission 148636) | Pelagic subsurface seawater microbial communities from Kabeltonne, Helgoland, North Sea - Helgoland_Spring_Bloom_20160517_1 | ecosystem: Environmental > Aquatic > Marine > Epipelagic ... | reverse complement strand
GAAATAGCATTACCCACATTCTGCTCGCCAGTGTCAAAGCTGCGAACACCAATGGGTTGGCTAAAGATTTTTCGTGTTTCGCGTATTACTGGCATAGTTTACACCCTTGTTAATTAAGGTTCTTTGATTGGCGTATATGTCTTCGCTACTTGTGAGCCCAGCTCAAAAAGTCTAGACATATTGTTGATTTGAGCAACAGAACGGGCGCTTGATCCACGCTGACGCTCGATCATAGCCGCAACACTTCTGCTGCTACTTTCCAGACCCGCTTGTCTTTGGCTTGTAGCTACATCGGCACTCATAGTTAGCTCTTGATTTTTTCTATACGCATCAAGACTAGAGCTTTCACCCCCGCCAAGTTGAAAAGAAAACTGAGCATTATTTGACGATCTTGCATAATCGTATTCATAAATACGTTGATTCTGAATCTCGATAGCTTGAGCTTCTGCTAGCTTGCGATCAATTTCCATCTGCCTAGCTTGCCGCTCTGATTGAAGTTGCTGAGCTCTGGCTGCTTTATTAGATGCAGACATCCCAAGAAACGTAGACGTAGCTGCTAAGAAAATTGGTAGTCCCATTAGAAGGTTAACTCCGCTACTATACCATTAACTTGCAAGGCAAGTGGGGCAGATTGTGTTACTGTAATTTGTGGGTCTCTACTGTAACCCATTAGACGGAACTCTTTCTTGCCTGTAAAAGAGTTGACTTGCAATGAAAGGTCATCAGTTACATTTCTTAATACTAAGTTAGCGCCGTTTACTGTAGCAGACAGCGTGTTATTAAGATCAACTACTACACTACCTATACGTCGAGGTGAGCCAGTTACAGGACCAGCGCCAGTAGCAATGTCTAAGGGGTTTGTTGTTAAGGTTACATCAAACTTTAAGCCGATCTCTACCTCAGTTAGATTTGGATCAATGGCAGATACATCTATTTCTCCGTTAGCAACTGTAAACTCACCAACGTAATTGTTTCCATCTACAACATTAAGAACTGCACCGTTTTCGTAAAAATCAGATACATCGAAGACACCGCCTGTTCCAGTGTATAGGCTAGAAACATCTGTATTATATGCTTCGTCAAACTCACATATAGCAAACACTTCAACATTATCACCCTGATCGTATATCACGCTGGCGAATACACGGTCATCAATGGTTACAGTAGAGTTAAAGAAGCCTTGAGTTGTAAACTCTGTCCATCCAGCGCGATCTTCACCTCGATTAGAGTTAAAGACCGAAACAGTTCCATTGTAATTTGTAACAAACACATAGCTTTCTGAGCGGCTCATAGCTCCATACATTGTATTCATTTCAATGGGTGTTTTTATAAGATGGGAAGAAATAAGAGAAATTGGGTTTGCAACATACGCAGCTTCCGTATCAGCAAAAACGTACTCTCTAACAATAGCTCCACCCTTTTGAACAAACAAAGTAGCACCGTCTAGCGCTTGAGGTCGAACAAAATCACAGCCAAATGGAGTTTGCCTCCGAACAATAATGTTTGTTGGCGTAATTGGCTGGTTGCTGAAAGCAGGAATGTACATTTCAGAAGTCGCTGTAAAAACCTGTAGGTCACGATTGGAAACTAAGTGACGTATCTGATTTATCTCACCAACGCTTGCAGTCACATGAATAGCTTCGTCATCCTTTGCAACGCCAACATCAAAGTTATAATACTCTCCACTTTTGCTAAACCACATTGAATCTGGTTGAGACAAAGTTCCGCCAAAAACTAAACGGTTTTGATGAAAAGTAACCGCACCCGGAAAGCCTCTAAGTGCAGAATATGACTGCTCTTCCCAAGAAGTTGTTGGTGCTTTCGTTGTAATCTTTGGAGTTCCACCGCCAATTTCAGAAGAATTAGCATTTGAACCCGCAGTCATAACAAACTTATTATCGTCTACAATTTCAGCTACAGTTCTCGTGCCATTTATTTGACTATTTGCAATGCCCCCTACAGTACCAGCATGAGAAACAGTAATCGAATCATTAACAGACAGGCCATGCTTGACCATTGTAACTTCAATATCTGCCTGACCTTCGGTTGTACTAAGGGAGTTAACGGGCAATCTAACTGTTAATATGTCAAGAATATTTGCAGTCGCTGATGTTGTACTTTGAACTGATACTATTTCAATTTCAGCCCCATGATAGCGAAGAGTAATTCCGTCATGAAGCCCAGTCGTGTCGAAATATGCGTCTGAGGTTGTCAAGGTAACACCATTACCCTGAGTGGCAGATACCTCTAGCGTAGTTCCTTGACGATGAAAATTATAATAAGGTTGATATATTTTAGTTAAATCAGACCTAGCGTCAAAAACAAAAGGCTCCACTTGGAATGTGCTAAGCCCTGTACGAACAATTTGCTGAGGCGCAAATGTAAGATGACAAATAAACATAACGTCACCAGCTTGAGCAAACGTGTACTCATGCAAAAACGTATCAGTAAATTTTAAAGCGTTGCCATTAATGTCTTGAGTCAGAGTGCTAACTAAATTTAACACGCCAGTTATTGGGTCAATAAAGAAAAACTTTATCTTCTGATGCTCAAGGGAAACTACATAACGCTCGTCATCGGAAAATATAAAAGGCAACAGCCGTGATTGCTGTGTCTTTGTAGAGTCTATAACAATGTCATTTCTGTAAACTGCTCTAAGGCCAGCCCTTTTAATGACACCACCCTCTGCGCGAAGAAAGAAGTTTTCAATACGCTGCGCTGAACCCGTGTAAACCGCTGAGTCGGTACGGGAGTACAAAGATGGGCTAACCTCTCCATAAGAGAAGTTAGTTACTGGGACTCGTACCTTCTGCATTAGCTGCGCCTTTCAGCAATAAACCTTGATGTTGATAGTTTGCGAGTTGTTTGCTGCTGTGAGTCTAAAGTTCTAGCTCGCATCATTGTAATTTGTGCTTGCTGACCCATTAGCTGAGCTAAGCTAGCATCTTGGGCTAAGGAAGAAGCAAAGATAGAAGCCAACTCAAACTGAACTGCCATTACAAAATAAGAAGGCCAGTCCTGTTCACTGGCCCTAAAGGTATAATCAAGAACTACCTCTGAGGTATTACTTGTATCGCAAAATATTTTGTTGCCATAAGTCTGATACTCAATGTTAAAATCATTAACAGTAACCGCATGAAGCATTAGGGAGTCAGATGGAACTTGATATGCGGCATCATACCGACCAGTAGGTTTTTCAGATAACCTGTTGAGAACTGATTGATTAGTAGCAAACCGCCAACGACAGTTTACTAATGATGATCGAGCTACATCCTCATACAAGTTGGCTGCAACTAATGATTCATTTGTTCCATCCTCAAAAGAAGTAATGGGCTCTGCACCAATTAAGATGAGAGCTCGACTAGATACGTCAATCGGGGTGTTAGCAGAAGTGCTAAGAACAGCCATGTAAATCCTCCGAACAGATAGAAAGGGGGGAGCTTTCTCCCCCCGATCAATTTAGTTGTTGTCCAGAACTTCGTAGACACCGTTGTCATCAATAACAACAGAACCCATTGACATCATTGATGTGGCAAGGTGTGCAACCTTCTCAGGTACGTAGTTTACTTCGGTCTTAACGTCAGCGTTAACACCCAAGCCAACTGCTCGCATGTGGTAAGCAAAGTTTTTGCCACCAGCTACAGCAGACGTTGAGAAAATCTTGAAGCCCAAGAATTCTTTCATTGTCATGCCGCCAGCAAACGGAAGTTGCTGTGGACCTACATAGTCCGAAGAAGCAAACTCGTTAATGTTGAACAAGTCAGCAAAGCCAGCAGGGGACATAGCAAGATAACGCTGCCCGTCTTCTGGAATGTCAGCTGCGCCAAAAGTTTGGAACAATGTAAGCAAGTCAGCTTTACCCAGTGCGCCAGTTGTGTCAGCGATTTGAGTTGAGTTTGCACCCGCATCCATTGCAGTGACAATGATTTCATCGGTCTTGCGACCCAATGCAGAAGCGGCTGATTCAGCAACGGCCTGACGCTCATTGATATTCATCTTCAACTCGTCGAGCTTGTCGATGTACTCAGCAGCGTAGAAGTCAGCCATTGTTGCTTCAACTGTGGTGTGCGCCAATTCCATAGTGCTCACGTTACCATTGCGTGATTTTGTGGAAGCCGCACCTGTGCCAATCTTCTGAAAGCGAGATACAGAAGCGGAAGTGTTTGTAGTCCGAATTGTATTGCGGAGTTTGGAACCCATGCGCTGATAAGCAAGATGCACATCGGTTTCAAACTGTTTGATAAATGCTACGTCAATTGTGTTAGCCATTTGAACAGTCCTTTGTTTGAGTTCATTTAGTTTTGCATCTTGGGTATCCGCTCAACATCCTCAACGAAGGTATCCTTTCGGGCTTCTCAGTGCATTACGGGCCTTGATAATTTATGTGAAACACTTTTTTCCATTGGATTGCAACGCACAAATTCAACATATTTGTGATCACGGCGTTCAGAAATGCCTACAGCCTCAAAGCCAAGAGACGCAGCCCAATTAAGCATTATTGGAAAGTCAGATAATATAGACATGCAAAGCCATGGGTGTGTTTTATCAAAGAACCCAATTATCATTCGAGAGCCTATTACCAATAATCTAAGATTTTTCTTGACCTCATTGGTGAACACGCAAAAGAACTGAGGTAATTCTATTGTAGAATCAAAGGCTAAACCCGTTACGCAAAGTATTGGGCCGTCCTTGCTCTTTACTACATAAACCTCTGAGATCTCCATCATTTCTAAGATAGCTTCCTTTGGACTGTCATAGCCTAAGGAGTAAATATCACGCAAGCCTTCTGGCGGAAGGTTAAAGCATATCTCTTCTACATGGTCATATCGCAACGGGGTCAAATAAAACTTGCCCCGCTGCATTATTTTTACATCATCCATAAAGTTTCTTAAATCCAGACTGAACTTGTTTAACGTAGTTGTCATCTCTTACGCGAGGATTCCAGTACCTTTCATCTCGCATCATTTCATTCAATGACGCTTCTGTTAGTGCATCTGCTGTTCCAGTTTCTACATTCATAGATGGTTCTTTCATAGCATTCATAATTGCTTCGAGGGCAAGTATCCCGTCAGCCCCTTCGCACATCCGCTCGATTGCTGGCATTGCATCTTCTGGAAAGAATTTATTAGCAAACAAAGACGCAGCTTCAATTCTAGACCCTGCGTTTTCACCAAGTTGCTTGGCTTCTTCTTTAAGGTTAGGCTGCGGTGGCAAAGCGTTCATATACAACTCAAGGCCTCTTTGAAACTCTTCTTGATTGTACCCGCTTTCAAGACAATGATCTGCCCATTCTTTTAATGCGTCACTGGCAAGAGCTTCTTCCTCTTCAACAAAATCAGGCAACTCATATTCGCCAGATGTTGCTGGAACGCCTTCTTTTGGCTGGCTCATTTCTTCCTTTAGCCGATCACGAATAGCATCTTCTTTCTCACCAATCTTAGACTCAAGACTTTTGTAAGCGCTTTCAAGATCTTCTGCCGTTTTGTATTTTCCAGCAAGCAACTCTTCACTAGCTTGAGCTTCTACTTCTGGTTGGGCATCTGTGCTTTCCGTTACGTCAACTTGCGTATCGGTTTGAGGCTCGGCTTCAGCCGCTTGGTCAAGAAGTGTGGTTTGTTCAGACATTGTTTTTTACCTTATGCGAATGGTTAATACGAGATTCAATAAGGCCAACGAGATAACGCTGGCCTTCTAAATGTCGTAACTCTTCTGTTGATACATTTGGGCCATTTACCATTTCAATGGTGATAGACCGCAAGTATTTTAGTACGGCCTTACCAGACGGAGACCCAAATACTTCTGCAATATTAAGGCTGATTTCTCTATCGCCTTGTAATGAGCGTTGAACACCGTCAACGCCCACGTGAACCTTTGCTTTTTCCAAGCGCTACTCCAACGGTTGTGGTGCAGCCTCCATCCCAGCTTGTTGCTGTTGTGACATTTGCTGCATCATTGCAACTATTTCTTTACGCTCTGATTCGTCACGAATCAAGTTGTCTGGTACACCAAATTTTTTCGCAAGGTATGCAGCCGCCTCTTCTGAGTTAACTAATACCTGTGTTAGCTCTGGGCCAAACGCCGATTGAGCTAGTTCCATAAAGCGTGAAATGGATGTAATATCAGAGTTTGCTTGAGCCTGTGCTAGTGGAGATACTGATCGAACCTTAACTTCACGACCGTTAACTGTAGGTATATCAATCCGACCTTGCTTCTTTAAAATATAGATTACACGCTGCAATACTGGCTGGACTAGCTCAGCTTGCAGTCTGCCAAACGCTGAGCCAACGCGACGAGAAAGATCAGCCATGCGTTCCGCGACCTCTGTAGCGGAGGCTGGGGTGCGATCTGGATTGCCAAGCATATCGTTATACAATGCCCGTTTAATATTTAGGCGCATGTCTGAAAGTATTAACTGGGCTACATCGAAACTTCCCGCTGCCTGTATTGGCTGCAAACCCGAAGAGCCCATTGCTTTAGGTATGATCGTACCCGGAACGAGATTAATTGTATCTGGGTTTATAACCCCGTCATCTTCCATCTGGTAAATTCCAGAGATCGCCATCTGTGCGTTCTCAAGGATTAACTCAATGGTAAGATTAGTGGTCTTAATTGCAGACAGTGCGTTAATTAATGGACCACGTCCATAGACTTCACCCGCACACTTTGACCAACGGAAGCAAATAAACGGATTGGAGCCAATACCCTTCATCTCTTTTGTATAGATCACGCATTTGGTGGTCATACAGATAGCATAGCTAAGGTAGGCTTCTTCATTTAACTTGCTGTAATCACGACAAACAATCTCAAGAATGGTAGTTGTATTCTCTGGAGAGCTTTGAACTTGGTTCATTAAGTCGGGCGGCATCTTTGCTTTTGGGTAAAGAACCATGATCTGACCAAACTTAATGTTCTTTCGCTCACGGAAAACGTGATCAATCTTATCGTCAGGGCCGGTATCCAAAACAACATGCGGCAAAGGAATTGCTGAGAAGTTAATTGGATTAATTGAATCCCCCTCTTCACAAACCAACACCCCTGTTCCGACTGCTAAATCCATAAAGGATTCGTGAACTTCCTGTGAGAAGTTAGAGTTTTGTATAACCTCGAAGACATAATCAGTTACATCATCAAGATCATTGTTAACCGAGTCACGCTCATTCTTAGGTATTTCAGAGCCAGAAGTTAAATCGGCCCATCTAGCAAAGTTTGGTACAAGTCCAGATTGCAATCTTGACGCAAATTCTTGAACGCCAACTACGGCTGTTTCATCGAAGATTCGATCATCTCGTCGTTGTCCAGTTGCTTCATAATAAAAAGATTCGCGCTGTGGTAGCGCATACTCATAACACTCGTCGAACAGCGGAACAAAGTTTTCACGCTTTGCTTTTGCCGAGTCGTACAGCTTCATGTACTTCTGCGCTACATTATCCATTAGTTTGCAAACCTATCATAATAACCAATGCCACCACCAAGTCCTGTAATCAAACTGCGGCGACTGCGTGAACCAGAACGACGAGAAGCGCGACCTCTTGTTGCTATTGATCCAAATTTTGAAATTCTTTTCTGACGCTCGGCTGCTGTGCTTAAAACGGGACCAACTTCTTTTTCCGCCTCTGCTTCTTCAGTTTGCTTAGTCATGTAAGTCTGCTGCATTTTAATTAGACTTTTTTGGTTTTCTTCAAGAGAGGCTATGAGCGCCATTGTTGCTTCGCGTTCTTCTTTTCGCTCTTGTGCGGCGGCAGCTTGCTCTTCTTTTGATAACTTAGCCGCTACGTCTGCCGCTGCTGCGGCTGCCTCATCGTCTAAAACCTTTTTATCCGCAGCTTCTTTTGCTAAGAGGGCTTGTGTTTCCACTTCTTTATCGAGCTCAACTTGTCGCTTAGCTTCCTGTTCAGCTTTGTAAACGCTAACAGCTTCCGCTTGAGCCGTTTCAATCGCAATTTTTTGTTGCTCTAAGGCCGTTGCTTCCGCTGCTGCCTTGGCCTCTTCAGCCGCAACTTTCTGCTTAGCCTGTTCTGCTTCTATTGTCGCTGCGTTTGGATCAGGTGCGCGCCTACCACTATTAAAGCACATATAAACTCTCCTTGTCTTTGTCCCTGCATATTCACAGAATCAAAATAAAATCAACGCACAATTACATTCTGGACCAAAGACCCTGTCGGCGTTCTGGTCTCTTCTTAGCAAAGACATCAAATGAACGTCCAGCCACTACAGTCGCTGAGGGTTTTTGATTATTCATTAGCGCCCTACCCTCCCCAGCCCCAAGGAAAAGGTACTGCGCTGCATCATGAACGTGTGAAAACATATTCTTATCAGGCTTGTCGTCAAATCTTTCGCCAGATACTTGCATCCTTTTGTAGGCGTAACCGCCCTCGAAGCCTTTAATCAACTGTGGACAGCGTCGATCAATTAATATTGCTGGCTTACCTTCAACCATCTTCGTCAACTGGGAGGAAACCGCCTCAAGTCGAAGGTCAACAGAGTTGGAGGGTGCTGGAAAAGCCCTCAAGCCAGCTCCGCGCATGATGTGAAAGGGAGTTGACTCATCAGTTTGCGCGCGGAAATCACCTGACGGGTCGCCATATATTATGACTTCCCCGGCAGCAGCGAACCTAGTCGCTAATTCTTGTCTTAGCACTTCTGAGAAGCGCACAATGCCCATATCTACTGCAACAATCTCTGACTGAACGAACCATCTGCCTCGAACCTTCTGACCAATAACTGCCGCTGGGGTTAATCCAAAGTCTACGCCAACATATAAAGGAATATTAGCCGCAACTGGTATCTCTTCTTTTGCAACATGAACTTCGGCAGCAAACATTGGATATACAGGCTTTCCTTCTTGGATATGACCTAGTCTATTCATAACATAGACATCAATCCAAGACTTAGTTTTACCCTGTACTAGATTAGGGTAGTAACTCTTCATCATATTCTTTTGGTTCTCAGCGTCCTTGCTGGGAACGTAGTCTTCTATCTCACCTTCTGTCGATTTTTTTTCGACCATGCCAGGGGGCTGCGTATAGAAACGCCAGTTATCTGGTTTGACCAGCATCTTAGCTTGCTCACGCGGTATATGATCTGGGATTGGTACTTCTCCAGACATAATAGGCCACCAGTGATCTTCTTCAGGAGCGTTGGTATCGGCAATAACGCCAGTCCAAGAAGGACCACCATCACGCATAGAAGGATAACGACCCACACGCATAGTACAGGCATCAATAATACTCTTAGGTATTTCACGTGCCTCGTTAATCCAGATACCAGTAAGCTCCAAAGATAAGAGTTTCTTGACATCTTCCGGTCGGTCAAGAGCAAGGAATAGAACCTCAAGTTCAATGTCGCCTTTCTTAATATTGTGGGTGTATGGAACGGACCAAGTGAACCTTCCCCAATCAGCTTCGGGAAACCAGTCAAGCCAAGTCTTAATTGTCGTGGTTCTAAGCTGTGGGTTCGTGTTTCTTATAATCGCCCACCTACTCTTGCGAGTTCCATCAGGAGATTTTTCTTGTTGTAAGGCGCGGCGGAATACTTCGACACAGCAAGCAACGGATTTTCCAGAGCCAACGGGGCCTCTTATGCCACGAAAGAAAGTATCGTCTTTCATAAAGCCCTTGAGGACATCACCATCTGGCTTGTATTTGAAGTTAACCATTCTTCTTCAATAAGCTTTTCTTCTTTGGGAAGCCAGCTTTCATATTCTTGTAGGCTCTGTCGCTAATTGTAGAGTTCTTCTTAGAGCGACTAATGCCTTTTTTCTTACGCGCGTTCATGTTTTTATACAGGCTCATTATCGTAGTCCCTTATCTACACCAAACTTAATCATACGCTCAACAACTTCGGGGCCAATGCTTTCAATCAGCTTGTCACACTCTTGATCTGTAACAAATGACTTGCCGTGCTTAGCCTCAACATAAGCAAACTCAGTCTTCCGAACGATACCACGAAGCAACTGTAGCTCCATTGGCTTTAAGGTGCTTATAAAGCTCACTTCTTCTTCACCTTTACTGGCTTCTTCTTAGGCTTAGAAAAAGCCTCGTTAACATCTGGCGTTGAAGGGTCATCACCCAACAGCTTTCCGTCAGACTTCCGCGCTCGGACAGGCTCTTCGCCCTCAACTAAACGTCTCGACGTAGGGGTGTGAGTTCTTCCGCTGTAATTAGTACCCGCGAGAACATGACTGTCGCCAGTGTAAAGCTCACCATCCGTTGTGTAAAAAGCCATTCAATTAACCTTTCTTCGATTTGTTACGGGCGCTAATGGCAGCAGCCTTTTTCTTTGCATCAGCTTTGGACGAAGCGCCCCATGCCTTTAAGCTGAGAAGAAGACGAGTGGGTTTGCCCTTGGCATCACGCTCAGGCCCCTTCATGCCGCCCATCCTAGCCAAGAACGAAGCCCGTCTGGGATTGTCACCGCTCTTAACAGGAGCCTTCAACGTCCCCTTCTTATAAGAGGCGCGTCCCTTTGCATTTAAACCACCCTTCGGGTTCTTACCCTCTTTCCTTGTCCAAGCCGCTGTCTTCATAATCGTACCCTATATCAGAAAAATATTTGTAGAGGCGAGCCTTTTTTAACTATCACTAGAGTGAGGGACCACTAGCTAACATACTACTGCCACTTTTTAACCCCCTACCCCGTCTGTCAACCGTTCTGCAACGCGTTTACCTAGCCAAGATCTATTGACACCTTAATGTCACCAGCAACCTGTACCTGTGACCTGTCTATCGGCTTGTACCCTGCTCGGTCCAGTAAATCCTTGCTAGCCTCTAGCTGAACGTACTCAGACTTAGCGCCCATAGCCAGCCTTCTCACCGTCCCAGCAGCCAAGGTAGCACTTAGCCCGAATTCCTCGTTCATCCTTTGCATCAGATACTGTTGCACATGTGGTAGCTTCATCGTCTTGGTTGCAGTTACTCTTCCAGACTCACCGCTACTATATCCAGCTAGCTCTGCTGCCTTAGCTATCGTACATCCGTTTGCTACAATGGTGTCAACTAACGCTGTCTGTTTCTCAGTCAGCTTTCTTGTATTCGGAACATTAGTCATCCGTACTTTCTATCCTTTATCCTCATGCTTGCCCCCCTCTCCCTCTCTCCCCCCACACAACAATATTTCGTTGAGCTATGTCAATATGTGACGTAGCGTAACTATCTCATTTAGGTATCATACTACCTCTAAAAGCTATTGACATGCTAAACATACTATAACCCACATCGAGTGTAAGTATCGCTAATTTAGCTAGGCATTGCGTCGTTCTCCTTGTCAATTCACCCAACCTCTTGCCTTGCCCTGCGTGACAAGCTCCACAAAACATTCGCAACTACTTTCCATTTGTAGCTGTTAGCTATGTGTGTGTGGCTGCTCTGTGCTTAGTCCAGCCTGTGTCTGGTGAGGAAAGCAGTTGCGAACGTCAAGCCCCAGCAAGCTGGGATTTGTGGGCATGTCTCTGGGTCTGCATCAAGAGGGTTGGCCTCTTGACTAACAGGAGAACTAGAAATGACTAAGGTATCTAAATTAGCTCAACTTAAACTAGAAGTTATCAACTATCATACTACAGATAAGCCATCAGCTGACGGTCCAATCATCAACGATAAATTCCTCATCGGCTTAGGACGCGATGCTTGCTACACATCGAACAACAGTCTTAGCTTCAAAAAGAAACAGATTGCTGATTCACTTGCAGAGTACGACATCGCTGTAGATGAAAAGAACACCTACGCTATGGAGCGGACAGAACGCTGGATCAATACACTTCTACCCGAGCTAGAAGAGCTTCAAACTCGTCACGATGCAGACTGTGAAGTCTTCGCCGCACTGACAGGTGGTGAGGTCTGGACACCTAACAAACGCCCTGCACCTAACAAGACTGCGAAACCTGCTAACTTCAGCAAGCTCAGAAACATGGTGGCATAAGTCACCAACCAAGGGGAGCTTCGGCTCCTCTTAACCATATCAACAGGAGACAAAACAATGGGCGACAATGAAGACAAGCTAATCTTTATCATTTACCTCGCGGTTCTGGTAATTTCTGTAATAGGTTTCGTTGCGCTGGGCTAACCAAACCTATGAATGAATTCATTCCAAATGTTGCAGAAAGTGTCCGACCATATACTATAGTATAAACTTTAAATAAACTTCTGAGGAGAACATAATGGAACTATGCGCACATCGAGTAACAAACGTCACAGTTACAGAAACAATACATAATAGTTTTGCCGTCAAAGAAATCAGGTTCATTGATGGTAATGGCAACGTGGTAAACATCAAACTGTTTGGCAACGACCGAACAGCACTCAACTTCATTCACGAAAATACAATAGACGCAAGGGAGATCGCGCTATGCTAGACTTTCAATCCAACAGTCACGACTTTCCAGTAGAGGAGCAGCCAGTCTTTACTCAAGACGGTGAGCTTATCCCAGATCATAAGTGCATCGTGCGCACAGACACGGGCAAGACGCTCGGCTTGCATGGGTCACGTTATCGAATGATACCGCACGATGATGTGGTCAACTCAATCCTTGACGGAGTTAAAGCAAGTAATCTGACCAGTGACTATGAGGTCAACGTAGATGTAATCGAAGATGGTCGTAAGCTAAGAGGTGAGATTATCTTTCCTGATCTGGTACAACAGCCAGCAGTAGGTGACTACGTTCAGTTCCGTGTCAGCTTCTTCAATAGCTATGACGGATCATGGTCCTTTTCTCAGCAAGCCAATGGGCTCAGGTTGTGGTGCTTGAATGGATGCACAACAGCAGATGCTATTGCGAAGTCACGCTTCAAGCACACAGCGTCCGTTAACGTAGACGGGAGCGCTGCCAAGATCATAGGTGGTGCGGAACATTTCATGGGGCGCAGCAAGCAGTGGCAATCATGGATGCAGACAAAATTAAACAACGATCAAGTCGAGCAGTTCTTTCGGTCAACCATATGCAAGGTAGTAACCAAGCAGCAGCAAGTAACCAAGACAAACGAGAAGCAACTTGAGAATCTTATCTCAGGTTGGGATCGTGAGAAGATGGGTCTCGGTCATAACAAATGGGCGTTGTATAACTGCCTGACACATTGGGCTACGCATACCAATGACCTCAAGTCACCACAGATTGCACGTTACAATCGCGAGATAGCGATCAGTAATGCAATGAATCACAAACTGTTTACCTCAATGGTGGGCGAGAACGTAATCTAAGGAGAAGATAATGAAAAACGTAACTAATACTATTGCCCGTCGTCATAACCTAGAAGCAAAACTTAAAGATACAACCGAGATGAAGCCCGTTAATCGTGCAGCCCGCAGAGCTATTGCGAGTAAACGCCAACCAATCAAGGGGAATAAGAAATAATGCGTATGTCACGACAACACTTTGAGTATCTAGCAGATACATTAGGGCCACTTGTACCGTGGCCCACTCACCTTCATAGCATTGCCGATGAACTTGAGAAAACTAATCCAAAGTTTAATCGAGATAAGTTTATCCGCAGAGGCACAGCTGCATGGGAAGCTAACTATATAGCACCCGTCATTGATGATGAGATACCGTACCAATGAGAACCTTAAAGCAAAAAGTAGCTTGCCCTGTATGCACAGGAGATGGCTTCATAGAAGTAGAATCAATGCCTGCTCGTACATCTTATAACGATCTGCCCGAACCCTACTGTGAAGCAGAGACGTGTGAGAATTGCTCAGGTCACGGAGAAATCGAAGTCGATGATGTTGACTTCGACGAATAGATTGCTGCATTAATGCGGCATGAAATCGTATCTTGAAACAATAACTGAACAAGCGGAGACAGCCAATGTGTCTCTGTTTGAAGCTTTTAGTCGCGCTAATATCCCACGTTCTACCTACTACAGAACCATAAAGAAAGATACGGAGTTGAGGTTTTATACTGCGCTGAGGATAAGTTATGCCATCGAGCAAGTTAGACAAATACAAAACGCCGTTAAAAATACCAAAGAACTACGAGCTAATGGTGGAAATGTTGAGCGCCGCTCGATCAAAGCAAAAGTTAAGTCAAGAAAAATTAGCTTATAAAATAGGATGCACAGAATCCTTAATACACAAGTGGGAAACACACAAACGAATACCCTCTGGCTTTATGCTCAACTGTTGGTTGGATGCTTTAGGCTATGACATCACGATCACTAAAAGGTAAAGCAGCTATATGCGCAGCTTGCCAAGTGGCAACACATTTCTTTGTAGCAATACTTAAAACAAACAGTGGTCGTTCAATGGAAAAGCACTGGTTCATTTGCATGAGTTGTTATGTGAATGACAAATGGCAAGAGCCAATCTCGAAGACAAAGCCAAACAAGAAACGATTAAAGAAACCTAGCGTCAAGCTACAGGCTGGCGCGTGGGAATCTAGCATCAAGCCAAACGTAAAGCCACCAACCGACTGGTAAGGAGAATGACATGCTCATCTATGGAATCGACCCCGGATTTACAGGAGCAGTCAGCATCTACGAAACGGAAACGGACAGCTTAGTTATCTCCGATATTCCAGTAGTCAAATCCCCAAAGGGTAAGACATTAATTAACTTACCTGAGTTACTTTCAATCCTATCCAATCAGAAAAACAAGCCAGCCTTAGCTGTAATCGAGAGTGTAAATGCTATGCCTAATCAAGGTGTTAGCAGTACATTCAGATTCGGACAGGGCTTTGGTCAGCTAGAGATGGGGATCGTTGCGTCAAAGCTACCTATAAAATATGTGACGCCACGTCAGTGGAAGAAATACTTTGACCTTTCAAGAGACAAGGGTGAAAGTAGAAGACTAGCGAAGCTCTGCTTCCCTAATTATGCACACTATTTCAAGCGAGTTAAAGATGACGGACGAGCAGAAGCCGCACTCATTGGATTGTATGCAAAGGAAAACTTAATCTAAGGAGAACAACATGACTGTTACACAGAAGAATGAAATCAAATCTCACCTCAAGATGGGCTTTAGAATTACAGCACTTGATGCACTGGATAAGTTCGGATGCTTTAGGCTCGCAGCACGAATCAAGGAAATTAAAGAAGAAGGTATGGAAGTTGACAAAGTGATGGTCAAAACCATTAGCGGTACTCATATCGCACAGTATTACAGCCCATCGAAGGTACGAACATGAGTCGCGCACATCCAATAGCTTATACGCTCAGAGTCGAAGGCATTATATTTAGGGACATTACGATTGTCTCTGACTCTCTTGCCAACGCAGAGCGCATAGCCAAAGAAGAATTTATAAATGAACTTAAAGGTGACGATCAAGTAGCAGTTACCCTTATGGATGTAGGTAAACCATGACATATAAAACAACTAAGCTCAGTGATGCAGCAAGACCATCTGTATGGGATGCACATGTCAGTAAGGCAGCAAGCTCTCCTGTCATGGCCCGTGAGTACAAGAAGTCTGGCTATGTATTAGACAGCGATAAGATTATTGCGCAGCGTATTCGTAATGGCGAAGCAGTAGGTGACACCTACCTTAGAGGCAAAACTAAAGAGCGCCTCAAGAAATTCCAACACCTCAGCGAAGAAGACTTTGAGAAGTACGGAAAGTACGAGTGACGTAACGTCACTTCGTATTGCCCAAGTCGCACATAAGCGATAGGCTAGTATCAGATAACAAAGGAGAACAACATGGAACGCAAGGGTTTCATAGGTGGTTCCGACTGCGTAAGAATAATGCAGGGGAACTGGCTGGAGTTATGGCAAGTTAAGACTGGTAGGGTTGAGCCCGAAGATCTGTCTCGCAACATTGCTGTGCAGATGGGCGTTTACACTGAGGACTTTAATCTAGGGTGGTTTGCCAGTGAGTATGACTGCACTCTGACATGGTTCCAGAAATCATTTGAAGAAGTGATTGGATCAGTCCCGGTTAAAGGTACAATAGATGCTGCCGTTGGTGACTCTATCGAGGACTCTATTGTAGAGGCCAAGCACACCAACTCTTATAATACTTTGGATAAAGTTATCGAGTATTACATGCCGCAGCTACAGCTGTATATACATTTAGCTAAAGCTAACGGGGCTCACATCTCCGTTATCTTTGGCAACAACAAATGGGAGTCAGCATATGTCAAACGCAACGAAGAGTATTTCAATTCTATGTGGGCAGTGGTGTCGGATTTCTGGGGTTACGTGCTTCGCGATGAAGAGCCAGTTGGTAATAACCAGCCGATACAACTTAGCATTGACAAGGTGTCGGTGGACAACATGGTCAAGCGCAACGCCACAAGTGACAACCAATTTGTGGATGCCGCTATTACATACATAGAAAACGAAGCAGCAGCTAAGACATTTGAGTCAGCCAAAAAACAAATCAAAGACATGGTTGGCGACAATGAACGTGAAGTTTACTGCGATCAACTCACAGCTAAACGTGACAAACGCGGAGCCATCCGCATAACAAGGAGAACAACATGAGTGATACAGCAATCAAGGCGCTACTCAAAGCGCAGCAAGCTATGGAATCTGTAAAAAAAGATAGCGTGAACCCACACTTCAAGAACAGATACGCTTCTCTCGATGCAGTAATTGACGCTACGTTAAGCGTGTTCCAAGACAACGGGTTCGTAGTCATGCAGCCCTGTGGTCGTGACGAGCTGGGTGTGTATGTAGAAACAAAGCTACTTCACACCTCAGGAGAAGCCTTCTCAAGCAAGGTTTACCTAGTCTTGAGTAAACAGGACATGCAGGGCTTAGGCAGCGCTATAACATACGCTAGACGCTACGGCTTGCTAGGTATGGCTTGCCTTGCAACAGAAGATGATGACGGCAACATAGCCGCCAAGCAATCGAGCGGTGTTCAAGTCACAAAGGGCTTAACGTCAGGAGATACATCCGCACCGAGTGGATGGTAAGAATTGCAGAGGGTTAAAGTAGTATGGGTTCCTATGCCCGGTTTCAACTATCTTTAATTTTGCAGCATGAACGAGGTGGCATGTTCTGCGAACCGCCTCACTAACTTAATCAAAGGAGCCAGAAGCATGGCAGAACAATACGACGACACTAACCGAGGCGCAGCCTTCACCCCATTCCCTACGCAACAGATGATCCTGCAAGGCAAGCTCAACGTCGAGGGCGCAGATAAAAAGGTGATGCTGGTGCGCGACCAAACCCGTGATGGCAAGCAGATCATTGAGGTCTACGAAAAAGCAGGGACTTTCTTTGAGAACGATAAGAAAGGGAACGAGTCAGCTCCTGATTACAGCGGCCCATTTGGTGACAGCAAACGCCTTGCGGGATGGAAGAAGATGAAAGATGGTAAACCTTATATGTCATTCCAAGTGAGCGACAAGATGTCGGGAAACGCAGCGCCAACAACCGACCCCTTGCAAGGTGATGACATACCGTTCTAGAAAGGAGGTGTTCTCCTATCAACTGGTCAGCCTTCGGGCTGGCCTTTTTTTAATTAACAAGAGGCGCACATGCAGAAGTCAGACATAAGCAAGTGTATCAACGCAGCGGAGATGGGACTAACTCAACGCGAAGCATCAACCCTACTTGATATACCATACGCAGACGTACAAGAATTAACTAAGAAGTATGGGATTAAATTTGTATGCCCAAGGAGAAAAGCAAATGAGAGAAGAAGGGAAGATCGCCTTAAACAGAGCCAAGCGTCTGCTGAAAACCATGGTGTTAATAGCGGACAGCAAGCAGCGCCACAACCTAAAGCAAGAACTAGAAGAAATAAAAGCACTAATCGAGATAGCGCAAAAAGAATAGACGAGATCTACAACAGCAAGCTACCAAGAGCAGAGAAGTATGAGCTTCTCTATGCAGAAGCATGGCGTAGCTTTGAGCAGAAGATGATCGACCTGAAGATGCGACCAGCATTTCCTGAACAAAAAAAATACACACCTGAGACAGCAACAAGCGCTTCAATTAGAAAGCAGCGGGAACAATCTATAGCTAAGCGTCAAATGATAATGTCCTGCTTCAGTAAAAAACAAACTAGAGTAGCTGAAGATATAAACAGAGAAACTAAACTAGGACTCCGTATAGCTAGCCAGATGCTAGACCTTATGTACCGGGACGGAGTGCTTACTAGAGAACGAGTGCAGGTAGGCACTAATAAAAAGAACAGTGTCTATTATTACAGCAGAAAGTAATCGTGTGGGTGGTCGTTGATTTGAATGTTGGCACATTTGGTAGCAACGTCATCCGAGGTAAACAACCGCCATCCCCGTGGATAAGCTGATTTGTATTGCGATGATAACCACCCACTCGAATCTTATACAGCTAACTCAAAGTGAGGTCCATCAATAAATGGCCTACGACCCTGCGATCTACGCAAATCAATGTAACTATTCATTGCGTCTTCCATGTTGCCCTCAGTGTACTGAGCAATGTTCGGCACAGACCAAGCTGCACCCCAACGAATAGGAACATCTACCTCACGCGCTGCCTCTGACATAGCGTCAGCAATATCATCATAGAGATTGAGTTCCCATCTACCACCATCAACGTAAGCCATAAGATCAACAGCCAATCCATCAATATGCTTTGACTTCATTGTTTGACTAGCACCCTTGGCAACAAGAGCCCTTTGCTCCTCGATTGTACGCACACCGCAGATCACAGAGAAGTCTTGTTGAGTTACATTAATAGCGTACTTAACAACAGCAACCATACGTTCATCAACACCGATCAGCCTTTCAAGGCTGCGCTTACCTAACTTATAACTCATTTCTTAAACCCTCTCATTGTACGAACACCAAAGCTTGCGGCTATACTAGCATAACAACTCCACTGAAACCACTGAGGCGCAGCTTCAATATTAGCGAAGCCCTCCTTCATATAGGGCTGGAGCGGAGGCACAAACGAACACACAATTATAGCTATGAAAGCTATAGTCCACGCCTCATCCTTCCATGAGTTGTTGCTTGCCTGTATCGCAGCTTGTTCCCAGCCAATCTCACCAGTGGCAATCTTCATTTTTGTTTCTGCTTCTGCTTTCTTAACCGCAGTCTTACCATCAATGTAACTGGCAGCTAATCCACCAAGCGATCCTATTATTTGACCAATCATTTCTTAGCCCCCATTGCACTAAACCCAAAGAACGCAGCAACAAGGCCGCTGATTGCAATGAAATAAGTGGGGGCAATGTCAGCCAGCAACTGACCAGTAGTGTCATACCCCCAGATGTCAGCAGCCACGATGCCAACAGGATAGATTAGAAGGCCAAAGAGGGCGAACCAAGTCATGCGTAACTGAGCATCTCGCTTGTGGTCAGCGTCTTCCATGCGCAACCTACGGTCCTCGAGCATAAGCTCTCGCTCATCTGGATCAATCTTGCCGTTGCTGTTTAGATCGTACTCACTCATTGTTTAAACTCCTGGCATACGCTATCGCATAGTGCTTGTGGTGGCTTATTATAACAACTTTCCCATCTTTGTCATACACAACGTAATCACCCTTCTTATTCTGGTATAACCTCAAAACAGTAGACCGTTGTTTGGCTCGTAGTTATCAAGACTTTTGCATCCTCAAGTGCTTCTTTGCACTCCATCTCAGTTGGAAATTGATTAAGCTGATAGTGCTCAATGTTATTATTTATAACTTGAAACCAAACTAAGAACCACATCACCACTTCCCCTGATAACGCCCAAGATAATAGAAGCCTGTCACAATCCCAGCCGCAGCAATAGCAAATATAAAAGCGCCAAGAACAAAGTTAATAGCGTTGTCTATCATCTCTTGTTTTTTGTAAGCCTCTTCCTTGCGGATACGGCGCATCTCGCCCTCAATAGCGAGCACTTCCTCCCAAGCCGATGGTCCGTAAACCCATGATATGTGGTTTTTTATTTCACTTCTCATGGACTCCATCTTTTTCTTTTGAGCAAATATCTCAATAGCATTAGCGCTATTGTCAGACATCATTTTGTAGAACGGAGGGTTCTTTGTCTTGTCTTCAGCGTACTGAAAATCAGAAAAAGCGGAGCCCCATTTAGCTAGGGTTCCGCTCATTTCCTGTATGTCCTTACCAGCACTAATACCCTGCTTGAGAATATTGAAAGCCGATGTGGCTAGACCGACCGCTGTTACCGGGTCAATCATTTTGTCAGCCCATCTTGGTCAGCACAGCAACCAAGAGTGCAATGATAAAGCCTGTTGTCCCAATCATGATCGCTTCCATACGTTTGACACGACTAAACAGATCTTTGAATTGGATTCGCATTTCTGTTTGCATGGCAATCACCTCTTTCTCTAAGCCATCAATGCGCTCATGCGCGGAAGCCACTGTACGTTTATCCATGTTTTATTCCTTACGGCTTAGTCGGCCAGTCGCTATCAGACAAATTTGGCCAGTTAGCATGGCTTGTTATATCACGAAGCGCTTGACGATGGCTAGTCATCGCCGCGTCCATAGTCACATCTGTAAGCGCAAAGTAATCAGTGTCAGCCAACAGCTCATTACGTTTGTTGCGGTTATTTGTAGCAGCCTCTACATCGTTAGCTGCAATTTCATCTGCACTTAGATCAACCACCGTGCGTGTCAGCACCCAGTCATTACCACTTTGAGTTGGTGTTGTGGCTGTTGTGACTTTCTGTGTCAGCGGGTTATAGTCAGGCGCTGCCTCTGTTGTGACAGGCTTCATGCCGTATCGGCTCATAACGTCTACTGAAACATTTCTTGGAAATGATACGTTACGATTGTCACGGCGCAACTGGCCCACTGAATATGGGTACTGAGCTACTGTTCCGTTTGTTATTTTAACATAGTTCATTTATTCCCTCCTAGGAAATGACATCTAAATAAAAGTTTAGTGTTCCTATCGTCGCGCCAGACCGCGCTTCATAATAGCTAAAGGTTGGGCTTGAACTTAAAGTAACCTCTGGACCCCGCAACCAAAAAGGCGTGTTAGGAAAGCCATCACCAGTTGTTTCTGCGTACAAATAAAAACTACCGTCTGCCGCGTCTGTTCGACCAGTGCCAGTGCTGGCAGTGCCGCCTGAGTCACGGCTAAATCGAGGGGAGGCACTAGCTGTTGTTGGGACTCCCATCCAATTTACGCTATTGTAGTTGCTGGTTTCAGCACTACTTGTTACCCATCCTGTAGTGTTAGTTTCAAAGCTGTAGGAAGTTCCATCCACATCAATAGCGTCTAGCTGAATGTCTCCTGTGTAACTACTCCCACTAACGTAGTAAAAAACGGGCTTTACTGTAGCCCCCGCATAGGCGCTAATATCAACTGTGCGCTGAGACCAAGCATTATTCACCCCAGATACTGAGTCTAAAGAGTCTGAAAGTCCCAACTCATAAAGAAGCTCACCCCTACTACTCAAGCCCATCATCATTGCTAGATTACTCATGATACTGCATCTCCTGCTTGCTTAGCGTAGTAGGTAGTACCACCATCAATTGTTACGAATGTGTAAACATCCTTCTCGCTTGCTGCTGGTGCATCTGGGGCTATACCCCCTGACCATTTAACACTACTAGGCCATGTAATAGTGTAAGTGGACGCACCAATAATTTCTAACGCAAAGCTGCCAGCATTACCTGACACTGGCGGGTTGCTGAAGGTAAACGTGGTGCTAGTCGATAAGGTCTTGGTGAAGTAACTACCAGAAGACATATCTACATCACTGGCTGCTACTGCTGCACTACTCTGCAAATACCTAGTGGCACTCAACCCGTTCTTAATCTTAAAAGTTTTATCGTTAGCCATGCTTCAATCTCCACTTAGCTAAATGCAAAAACAGATGGAACACCAAAGTATGTCGTGCCGCCATCGTCTGTTGTTATTGTGTACAGGTCTTTCTGACCACTTGCAGGGCTAGAAGGTGCTGTACCTCCTGCCCATTCAATAGAAGAAGGCCATGTAATTGTAACGGTCGAAGAAGGTGTTATTTCTAGCTGAAACGTCTGCACATCACCCGGATTGCTGAAAGCATAATTTACGTTTGCGCTGGGCGTATGCGTGAAGTAGTTGCCTGTATGTATGTCGAAGGTGGCTGTGTTTACAGTGGAACCCGTGGAGTATTGGTAGATTTTGTCACCCGTGCTTCCCGCTATATACATTTTAGTATTATCATTGTTGAAGACTATGCTCAAAGGATTAGCATCTTGGGCAGATACTGAAAGTAAAATGTTGTCGTAAGAAGCTGTACTTATGTCATAAGCTGTAGATAGAGAATACTGATAAATAGTTTTAGTGGTACTTCCAAGGTAATATAACTTAGTACCATCACCATTAAAGGCCACGCTCCTACCCGCGGTGTCCCTACTAGATGCGTCTAAGCTAGCATTGTCATACGAAGCTGTACTTATGTCATAAGCTGTAGATAAAGAGTACTGGAATATGGTGTCAGAGGACCAAGAGACCACATAAACCTTAGTGCCATCTGGCTTGAAGGTTACAGAGGAAGTACTCGTAGACTGAGTACCTACACTAAAGCTAACACTATCGTAGGAAATTGTACTTAGGTCATAAGCTGTAGATAAGGAGTACTGATAAATAATATTACCACTCCCAACTAAATACATTTTAGTACCATTATTGTTGAAGCTTATTTCTCTAGGCGAAATTTCTTGGCTAGATACACTAAAGCTAACACTATCATAACTTGCGCTACTAACATTAAAAGCCGCAGACAACGAATATTGATACACAGTGTCGCTTGATTCTCCCAATACATACATTTTAGTACCGTAGTTGTTAAAAATTACACTATTAGGAGTAGAATCTTCTGTGCTAACATTTTTAAATATGCCGATAATTCCGTAAGACCATGTTGAGGCATCATCGGAAGAAACAGTTACGCTGTCAGTAGCAGGGGCATCACCGATAGTAACTTTAGTGCTACCACCAACTTCAATGGCGTTCTTTAAAATAAAGTCTTTATTGTTAGCCATTACTTAGCTCCATCTATTGCAAGCATTGCTTGGTAGGATGTACCACCGTCACGGGTACTGAACGCCAGAACGTCTGTTTCATTAGCTAAAGGGCTGTCTGGGGCTGTGCCACCGTTGAACTGTACGGCGCTGTTGTAAGTAATTGTATGTGCTCCACCGATATAAAACTGATGTACTGAATTAGTACTAAAAGAAGCTGCGTACAACTTTTTCCCATCAGAGCTAATTGCTATATTAGTAATATATGAAGTTGCGTCAGAAGGATCTAAGCTAACATTATTATAAGAGGCTGTGCTTAAATCAAATGCTGTCGTAAAAATATATTCATGTATTTCATCAGGGTATCCACTAACATACATTTTCGTACCATCGTCGTTAAATACCATTGACCTTGGCTGTCCCATTTCATTAAATACGTTGAGGCTATTAGTGCTATACGTAGCCGTGCTTAAATCAAATGCTGTCGTAAGATTATATTCAAAAATACTATTATTTTGATCGCCAGCAAGAAAAAGCTTTGTGCCATTATTATTAAAATTGAAACCGAGTGGTGAGGTGTCTTGACTGCCTACAGTTCTGGTAACAGTATCATAACTTGCGGTGCTTACATCGAAATTTGTTGTTAAGGAATACTGATATATAGTGTCAGTATCAGTTCCAACTATGTACATTTTAGAACCGTCGTTATTAAACTTTACGTCTCGAGGTTGTCCATCTTCTGTGCCAACATTTTTAAATTTTTCATCATAGCTTGCGGTATTTATTTCATAAGGCGATGATAAACTATACTGATATACAGTGTCATTGACTATACCAACGGCATACATTTTGGTTCCATCAGGCTTAAATGTCATACTCGACAAAGCGGAAACGGCAAGTTCATCACTTACATCAAAAGATTTATTGTCGTAGGAACCATTAGCTAAATCGTACCCGGGGCCATCAATTGCTTCACCTATAAAAACAGTTGCTTGGCTTATCGTCCCACTAGGTGCAGGGTTGCTAAAAGTTACTTCAATATCTGACGGCGCAGTAACTTCAAACACTGAACCAGTAGATAAGTCTAATGTAGCAACACCACCTGAAACAGTGACTGTACCAAAGCCCTCATGATAAGCCGTTGGCTGAATACCGTTCTTTACTTTAAAGTCTTTATTGTTTGACATGGTTCACCTTTCCCCTTGTCAGAATACTTAGGCTAAGATTACTGCGTTCACCGTAAAGTTAGTCGAGTTAGTTGATGCAGCAGTCGCCAGTATGCGCACATTGCCACCGCTAATATCAACGTCATAAGACGCAATAGCTGTGTTAGTGTTAACCTCACCATACTGCGTGGCAACGGCAGTTGTGCCATCATGTGTTACAAGAAGCTTTGTAATCGTGCGTTCTGTCGCAACGGTGTCAGTCGCAATAACAGTGATTTCAACTCCCAAAGATGCAGACGCAGTATAAGTTGCAATCGCAGTCTCAGTGACACTTGTAGTTGTAGCAGTCTGAATATCACCGCTACCACCAATGGCCCCCCAAGCCCCGTCAGCGTATCCCTCAAAAGCAGCATCGTCGCTGTTGTAACGGAGCATCCCATTTGCAGGGGTTGGGCGTTGGGCTGTAGTGCCAGAGGGCAAGCTAATAGCTTCATCATTTGAAGAAAGATCAACCGTAAATCCATTGCCATCTAAATCACCTCCAAGCTGCGGAGTGCTGTCTTCCGCAACAGAAGTAAGTCCGGGCGCAATGGTTTCCCAGCTTGTGCCGTTGTAATACTTGAGTAACGAGCTTGTCGTGTTAAATGCAAGATCCCCAGCATCAAGGTTAGTAGATGGGTCTGAACTTTCCACTCGGTAGCGTTCAGCAAAGGTATTAACATCCGTAATATTTGCGGCAACCGTAGTCACGTTAGCTGATATACCTGCAACCGTGGTTACATTGGCAGAAATACCAGCGACCGTTGTAACATTCGCGCTTACCCCTGCAACCGAAGTAACGTCAGAGCTAATACCAGCAACCGCTCCAATGTCAGTTCCGTCTGCTGCAACAGTAGTAACATCTGCACTAATACCTGACACAATAGCAACGTCAGAGCTTACACCAGCAACCGCAGTCACGTTAGCTGAGATTCCCGCAACAATCCCAATATCTGTTCCGTCAGCAGCGACTGTTGTAACGTCTGCGCTAATCCCAGCTACCGTAGAAACATTACCAGAAATTCCTGCAACCGTTGTAACGTCAGAAGTAACACCGGCAACGCTAGTTACGTTAGCAGAAATCCCAGCAACCGAAGTAACATCACCCGAGACACCAGCAACAGTAGTTACATTGCTAGATATTCCAGCAACCGTAGTTATATTAGCGTCATTATTAGCGGCTGTGGTTACGTCTGAGCTGATTCCAGCAAGCGTTGTAACATCTGACGATATTCCAGACACTGTGGTTACGTTTGCTGATATACCAGCAACAGTAGTTACATTAGAGGAAACGCCTGAGACTGTAGTAATATCAGAAGATATTGGGCCTAACGTTGATATATGTGTACGAACATTATTTACGTTTGTAATGGCATTAGTTGCAGTCGTACCGTCTTCAATATCTGCAAGCAAAGCAATGTCGGCGCTTACGTTTGAAAGGCTTTGAACATCTGCAATTTTAGGGCCAACCTCTACGTTTCCTGACGTAGCATTGAAGCCAAGGACTGTGCCTTTTCGGTCATCTAGTAAGGGAAGGGTGTAAGAAGCTGTTGCGTCTGAATCCGCTGCTCGTATAGATCGAATGGATTTGTCTTGTACGTCTGCGGCTATAGCAACGATACGATCTAGCTCTGTATTAAGAGCGCTAATTTGGAAGGGTCCAGACGTTGGAAAGTCTGTTGTTCTTTCAAGTGGTATTTCTCTAGTAATAACTACAGTCGATCCGCCTGATGCACCAGTTACAGATATTAAGACTGAACCTGTAGTCCCGTTGCCACCTGTAGTAGTGTAATCTGTAGTTAAAGTCTTTAAAACACTGTCTACATATACATTCAAACTTTCTTCAGCAAAGAACTCAAACGGTACTGTAAACGTAGATTGAACTACACCCGCAGCTACCGAATAGGATATTCGCGGAGAGTTATCAGAAAGATTGATCGTCATGTGGCGTTCCTTTTTTTATCGACTAACAAGCTAATCGTGCTTTATCAACGCACAATTAGTACCTGCCAAAACCAGATGGACCATCATCAAGTTCCGATTCTAACATTCGCGTCATTCTGTTAACAAAATCGTTCCACATCCAAAGATTGGAAAACGGCAATGCACGGATAAACTCTTTGCTACCCTCTCCAACATTACCTGTCAGCATATTAGCCATACCATTTGCATACTCCATGCCGATAGATGGGCCAGCACCAAGAAGACCTGTAATAGCATCCGATGTACTAGGCTCTTGTGGGTATCTAGGCTGTAAAGCACCGCCTGTAATGTTGGGGCCACCAAGGGCAAGGCTTGTACTCATTGCAGTATAGAAAAGATCTGAGTGCAGCGCAGCAACACCTGAGTAGTCAAAGGCTCTAGCAAACTTATCTTGCGGAGAAAGCTCTACAAAGTCAGGAGTCTTTAACTCTAGTGACATATACCCAAGACCCATAGCAATTGCTGTCCCAAGAAAACGATTCTTTAACTGACCATGACCGTAAGCTGCGAGAGTCTTATTAGTAGCAGCCAATGCGTAGCTATAGAACTGGAAGGGCATACCAAGTAAGCCGTTCTCTACTCTAGCGTAACCTGTGTACTTGCTGTCTTCTTTCATGCCAAATTTTCTAGCAACGTGCATAGGAATGTAAGCTACACCATCGGTAATAATTGGTTTATCAGCGGGCGTACCCATGAGAATAGTGTTAGCTATGCCAGAACTAAGAGCATTACGAAACGATTGAACAGTCTCAGGTGTAACCCTAGCCTGTTTTTCTATTTCAGCTACAGCTAAATCATTAATTGCATTCTCATAATCAGCCAAACCCTTTTTAGTTCGCTTATCAAAGCCGAGAGATTTAGAAGAATGTATTGTGTGCATGATTTCGTGCATCTTAATAAAGGTCACATAGTCATCTGCCGTGTTTATAATTCCCGGCTTGATTGGTTTTACGCCCTCTACTCTAGGGTTTTCCCAACCACGATCCTGCCACATTACATCGCGTATATAGTCTTCATCTATGTAAACTTTATTTTCTGAAGCCCTGTAAAATGCTGGTTTATATCTTCCGCGCTTAGTGAAAGATTCCGTTGGACCCGTTACAATGTCAGCTGTAGTAGAAGGAAACTCAATTGTATCTACCCAAGCCTCAGTGTTAGCCATGTACATTCCAGCTTCAGACTTTTGCCAAGGCGCGTTAGCAATCTTACCTGCTGTTTCTAAATCAATACCGTATCGCAACAGGTATTCTTGCTCCATCTTAGAGGCTTTACCTTGAGCCCAGCGAATAGAGTAATCAATGAGCGTATGGCTACGCATCATACCATCAAAGTCTTTAAAGATACGGGTGATAGGCGCTAATCCGTTGAGCGCGTAGAAAGCGTTCTTGCTCTTGTCCATGAAGTTAGAGCGCAATGGGTTATTACCCATGTCATCTACAAGACGCAGGTGAGAAGAGCCCATCAATATCTCTAGCGCTTCACCAGCAATCCTTGCCTCTTTGGCTCCCATCTTTAACTGAGAGTCAGATAGAACGCTAAACAAGCCTTTCATTGTCTTGCCTATACCGTGTTCCATCATAATCTTTGCTGGCTCTGAAATAGTAGATAGACCAGCTTTCCCAAGGTAGCCAAGCTGCGCAGCGGTACGAAGAACTTCAGCAGCTTTTTGATTCATAGCGTCTGGCTCACGGATAACAGTGCCAGCTACTCGATCATACATATGACGTATATCTTTAGCAGAAGCGTTTGCCTGATCCACTGTCATACCCGACTGAATCATCTCAGACATCTTGTCATCAATTACATCATCAATTTCTTGACCGTCGAACTTTACTGAAAACTCATACTTAGCAGCAGTCCGGGCGGTGTATGCCTTCATAACAGAAACAGGATTGCGATGCATGTAGTCGAGAACCAGCTTATTAGGTATATCAATCCCACGATGCTTTAGGTGCTTAGACTTGCCGTACCCAAAGCTAGCAACGTCCAAGTCAGTTACATCTCGCAAGCCAAGAATAGAATCCACTGCATCTGAAGCGCGTTTAGCAATTGCGCCTTCGTCAGTAGAAAAAGTTGTCTTAACATACTTGCCCATATTGTTTCGACCATAACCCTCTGGATTATTTCTAAACCAATCAGCTAAAATGTTTTCTAACCCAGAGCGATCCTTTGCAATAGCGTCCTTGTCCCAATACCTCGGACGAAATATCTCTTCATTTGCAGGAACAGTAGGACCAGCAGCGTCAATGTCTTCAATGGTAGACTTGTGTTGATTTATTATATCTGAGTTTTTATCAACAATTCCTTTTAATCGAGTGTACTCAGGCGTTCCACGATAACGCTCAATGCTAGCGTTAATGTTGTCTACTTTCTTTTGACGAGCATCTATATCCCGAATATAAAAACTCTTATTGCCAATTAACCCCCTTTCACTTAGGCGGGATTCCCACTTGCTATAGAAGTTATTTAATGAATCCATAGCCTTAGCTTCAAAATCATTAGCTGGCTTCTGACCGCGCATTGCCTTCGAGTCAACTTCTGTTAACCAAGTCTCAAAGTCAGAGCGCTTATACATATAATCTAAAGGCTTAACTACGCCTGTTCCCTGAGACTCACCCCAGATTGACACAATTTCATCATATGCTTGCACCCATTCTCCATCACGCAGCTTAGCGTTTTGGAATACTGAGTTTTTAATAGCAAAGCCTTTTTTGTTTGCCGCAAGCAAAATGCCAGCATCATTAGCAATATCAAGCATAGTTAGCTTAACGCTGTTAGGAACCTTTTCATCTTGAAGAACGCGTTTCATTGGCGTTGTTATAGATTTAAAAAGCCATGAATCGGTAAATGCACTGCTGGCAATAGATGGATCTATCTCTACACCATCAAGAGGTTCAATTGCTTTACGCAAGTTGTCTATTTCAACTTCAACTTTTTGTATTGCGTTAGCTCTACGCGCTGCGGGTACAGATAAAGCGCCACCAAATGCTGTGCCGAAAGCAAACGCAGATCCAACATTAATTGCTGTTTCAGATGTTGTAGCTAACGGATCAACGGGAGCTCGAATGGCCTCTTGAGCGCCTACAACCGCAGCTGTCTGAAGCCCTGATTTAAGAGAGGTTGCCCCAAGCCCAACAAAACGTAATGGAACAGATATATAATTAACTGGATCAAACGCTTCAGAAAGAAATGATACCCCTAACCCAGACCTAGCATTTATATCTCTAGTTTTAAGACCTTCTCTAAGGCTGTTTACCTTGAAGTCCATGTGTTGCTGATTGATAGCTGACAGAAGAGAAGAACCATAAGGCTTCAAGTCTTCTGGTATATTTTCTCTAGCATTATAACCATCTTCGGGTAGTGGTGCTGATCCAAAAGTGTAGGTCTCCTTAATGAAATCTAACATTGGATTGTATTTGTATGCTAAAGAAGCCCCAACTGTTTCAGCAAAGTCTGGTGCAGAAATAGTTTCTCTTCCTACTTCTATATCTGGTGCAAAACGCAAGCCGTTTTTCATAACCTAGTTACCTCCGCTTCCAAAGGTAATGTTGCCTATCTCACTAAAACTTCTCATACCCGGTCTTTTCCGAACAGCCTCTAATACTGATTCTCTTGTATCTAAATCAGATTCGATTGCTGCGTTTCTGTCAATTAAGGCTTGCGCATCATAGTCAGCTAGCTCGCTTTCATCCCACATGGGTATGCCTTGCTCACCGTTGATGTCCATATAAAGAGGCACTAACGTATTGTTATCATCTACATAATATGCGTAGTATGCCACTCCAGTAGTAGCCTCATTAGGCACAAGGTAAACATCTTTTTGTCTAGGCTGATCGCCAACCGCTCTTGCAGTTACACCGGGAGTTAATTGTAAATCTAGATTTCCTTGAGCTGCTATGTTTGCTGGCACTTGAATTCGATCAGGGCTGCGAGTGGCATAACTTTTAAGCCTGTATCCAGCAGGGAGTTCAGACACAATTACATTTATAAATGCGTCTCGCCTTTCTTCATTTGGAAATACCTTTTCAAGGCTATACATTGTTCTTGAAAGCTCACCAGCAGGAAAGCGGGGGTCTATAACGACTCTTGTTTTATGATAGTAAGTATCAACAAGCTCTTCAATTTTTGCTTTTACATCTTCCTCAGACCCTCCCATTCGCGCAAGGTATTCAGCTGCATCGGCAAGGTCTAATGCTATTATATCGCTTTTATATTCGCTTGCTATAAATTCTCTAGGAGTTTGATTTCCAAAAACTCTTTTTACGGCAAGGTTAGATTTGTCATCATCTGCGCGTGCAATAAGTGTTAAGGCAATTTCACCAGCGTCTTTGCCAGTTACCTTCCTAACGCTAGCAATAGTTTGCAATAACGCGGTTTTTTTAGGGCTTATTGCAGCACCTTCCCCAGTGCCAAATCTGTTTACAAACACACCAGTTGACGTAAGGTCATTTGACAAAACAGAAAACAAATCAAGTAACGCATCAGCACCGGGGGTTTCTAAACCTAAAGCAATATTTGACAAACCATCAATTAACTCTTGTGATGCAGTTGCCCTTAGAGAGTCAAACAACTGCGCTCTTCTTTCTTCCGTTGCGTAAGTTGAGGGATCGGTTAGCACAAAGCCAGCGTTAGCAAGCCTTTCGTTTTGGGCTGTTCTGTGATTTTTATTTGTTACACTCCCGCCGTTTACATTAAGTATATCTTGCACTTCTTGTTTTTTGCGTTGCTGCTCTATAATAGCTTCTTTTTTAGCAACCTTTTCTCTTACAGAGTTAACGTGATTACTAACGCCACTTATCTGATCGCTTGGAACAACCCCAAGAATAGAATCCCCAGCGGTAGTTACATGAGAACCAACTCCTGATTTTTCTTTTCCACCGCTTAAAACATAAACAGAAAGACCATTTAATTCTTCAGAAGACATATTCCCTGCAACAATGTTGACCATGCCTTTTCCAGCCGCAGAGCGTAAACCATTAGATAAAGAAATGTAATCAGTGTCAGTAATATCACCGGAAGCCAACGCATTTTTTGCCTTTTCTTCAGCAGATAAAAGCGCTTCTAAATTATAAGCGCCGTTAAAAAACTGTGTTGACACATCTTCAACCTCTATAAAAAGATTGGCGTTACTTATATTCCTGTCAATTCTATCTTGAACTTCGTTTTGAGTGCCTGAGAGAAGAGTGGAAACGTAATTTCTATCTTCGGTAGGATCATAAAGCCTAGTTTTTGTTAAAGCACCAATTGCTGATACTTGATTAGGGCTTAGTCTTGAGACGTTTTCTGGCGTGGGATTAAACAATGCAGTCTTTAAGGCTTCTATATTACCATCACTAGCCATGCCAAAAATAACTGAATCAAGCCCAGCCCTTCGAGAGTCTTGAATAAACGCATTGTATTCGTCTTGACCTAATCCAGAGCGTCTTGCATTTTGAAGTTCAAGCACATTAGCTTCGTATGCTTTACTTGCAGCACTTATTGAGCCAGCAATAGCCTCGGGGGCTCCTGATGCCCAAGCCTCTGTAGCTGCAACAACATTACCAAAACGATCTGGAGCGATGCTAGCGTTTGCATATTCTATAGAAAAATTTAATATGCGAGCTTTAGCTCGAGCTTCTTGTTCAGCAACTTTTGCGGCGGTCACTGCATTAAGATTTGAAGAAACAACATTTGCCTGAGCAAGCAAGGCGCTTGTATTAGAGCGGTCAACATAACCAATGAAAGGCTCTAGTACCTCGAGTTGTTTCTTGGAAAGCAAGTCTCCACCAACCTTGCCTTGGCTCCCTATGTAAACTCTCATTGATGCTTGCTGTATTGGTGTCGATTCTTGCAACGCTACCTGTATAGCCCCTGACATGGCCTGTGCGCCTAGTTCTGACCTTACCTTGTCCTCATACCCAGGCTTGTACAACTTTGCCCCTACGGCCTCCTGAGAGGCTTTCACGCGCTCTCTAATCATTAGCTCCGCAGCATTAATATTACCCGAAGCCGCTTGGTCAAAAATTGTTTCAGCATATTCATCATTAGCTGTAGAAACATTAGCTGCTGCCGCTGCTCTTGCTTTAGTTCTAGCTACATCTGCCAACTTAATTTTAGTTGACTTCATAATGTATGAACCAGAGTCCATGATTACATTTTTAAAACGATCATTAGCGCCTTTGGACATAGACCCAAGGAATGACTCAAACATATTTTGATATTGCACAGGGTCTTCATATTTACTTGCAAGCTCTGCTGATTTAAGTCGTATATCTTTATCAATAGTGTCAACCAAACGCCGCTCAACTACTCGCTCAAAAGCAGATGATGCAATGCTACCCATACCATCCATACTTGACAGCACTTCTGGCTTGCCAGTTTCTGGATCAAAAGATTTAAGCTCTTCTCCAGAAAACGATTGCGCTGCTTCTGCCCCAAACTTTTTAGCATTTATTTGTGCGCGCTCATAAAACTCTTGCCCGGCTCTATCAGCGAACCTTGAAATAGCATTACCCACATTCTGCTCGCCAGTGTCAAAGCTGCGAACACCAATGGGTTGGCTAAAGATTTTTCGTGTTTCGCGTATTACTGGCATAGTTCACACCTTATAAATTAAGAAGTCCGGCTTATAGGCCGTAGGCTTGACGTTGGGGCATATGTTGTTTGCTGTTGTGGAGTATATGTTTTTGCTACTTGTGAGCCCAGCTCAAAAAGTCTAGACATATTGTTGATTTGAGCAACAGAACGGGCGCTTGATCCACGCTGACGCTCGATCATAGCCGCAACACTTCT
>Ga0206131_10001255_pt1 | contig 32977 bp, 31 predicted proteins | sample Helgoland_Spring_FD_148636 | JGI IMG/M metagenome (GOLD analysis project Ga0206131, IMG submission 148636) | Pelagic subsurface seawater microbial communities from Kabeltonne, Helgoland, North Sea - Helgoland_Spring_Bloom_20160517_1 | ecosystem: Environmental > Aquatic > Marine > Epipelagic ... | reverse complement strand
AGTAACAACAACACCAAGAGTAACAACACCAAGAGTAACAACAACACCAAGAGTAACAACAACACCAAGAGTAACAACAACACCAAGAGTAACAACAACACCAAGAGTAACAACAACACCATTTGTTACAACTGCTGGTAGAACAACACAAAACACTAAAGTAATATCAACACCATTAGCTACAACAACAACTATGACACCAATCAAATGTGCATTCCAGAATGTGTACGGATGTTCGACTAGGTGTTACGCTGGTGGTAAATCCCCTCAATATTCCCCTGAGATATGTTCAAATTTATGTAATACATGCAAAGCCACTCTTATTCCGGAAAATGTTAAAGAATCATTAAATTCTGTGTTGATTAGTCGCAAATCTAAAGAATTTATTGCTACCGCAGACAGCTTGGGTAGCCCCAACTCCATTACAAACTACAGGTTAAATATAAATCAAAATAAAGATAATTGGAATTTGGGCTTTCCAAATTATGCAATTTTATTAGAACGTGATAGTCATCGGACCGGTAAATGGGGTATAGATCCAAATACAGGTGTTATATTTAAAGACCAATTATATGTGGATTACCTTATTAATAATAATCTGGCTTTAGTAAAAAATATACCAAATGATAATAATGATGGTATTCCGAGTTTTTATGAAACGTCCCGGCGTTTATTAGAGGAGAATAATCCAATAAAAGAATATAAAATACTACAAAACTTCAAAAATAAAAGTATTAATTCCAATAATGTCGAGAGTGATAAGTATGACTGGAAACATTATTTTGATAAAACAGATATACTAAAACAATTTGGAAAACCCGCATATGATAAGAATGATTATGTTATGTTTTTAATAAATACCCAATGCCTGGACAAGTCAGCTGATAGGTGTTCGAAAATGTGTATCCCAGGAAAAAAAATATCTATACAGGAATGCTCTAATTATTGTAATACTTGTAATGCCATCTCTATTCCGAATATTGTTAAAAAATCATTAAAATCTGCCTTGATTAGGCACAAACCTAAAAAATATGAGTGGATGTCGTGGATAGTTACCACGTCTTCAAAATATGTCTCGGCCATTCGAAACCTCCTCACCACCCCCCTTCGGTTTAATATAAATCAAAATGAAGATAAATGGTTGTCGAAAGTTCCAAATTATGCAATTTTATTAGAAACAGGATGTCTTCGAACCGGTAACTGGAATATCACCTCACCATCACGAGGGGTTTTATTTAAAGATGAATTATATGTGGATTACCTTATTAATAATAATTTGGCTTTAGTAAAAAAGATCCCAAATGATAATAATGGTGGTATTCCAAGTTTTTATAAAAAGGAACCGCTTAAATTGAAATCGAATAATCCAATAAAAGAATATAAAATACTGCAAAACTTCAAAAATAAAAGTATTAAGTCCAATAACCATCCCTTTCTAAAAGATGCCGATTGGGATAATAATGACTGGACAAATTATTTTGATAAAAACGATATACTAAAACAATTTGGAAAAACCACTTATAATAAGGATGATTATGTTATGGTTTTAATCAATGTCCCACCAAAAGAAGATTTTATAAATTATACAGAACCATTTTCGAATAATGTTAAATATAATATTGAACATAATTTAAGAAAATTTAATAAAATAAATGAAAATAAACTTTTTAATGATTATATTATATTCAAGCAATCAAAAAGATAATATAAATAAATGATAAATAATTTTTTCTAACACTAAATTTATTTTTTACTGGTCTTAATAGTGTTAAGATTCTGTTAATTTATATTTTGTATTAAAATTTGTTTAAAATAAATTTACGGATATAAAAATAAACATAAAATAATAATAATATAATATAATAATAATATGAATTTAAAAAATATATTTGTAAATTTAATTAATAAAAATAGAGAACATTTTGAGGTATCTACAACCTCAAAAGTTTCAAATGTAACTACAACCTCAATGCCTATATCTTCAAATAATAAACACTATTTACAATTTAATATTCCTAATAATGTAAATAAAGAATTTTTAGAAATAATATTAGATGATATAAGAAATAGAATAGATAAGGTTGGTGTTAATGATTTAGAATTATTATTCAAAGATGGCGCCGTTAATTTAAAAATAATGGATGAATATTTAGATAAATTATTTACAAAAACATCTTGTCGTCGTGAAGAAGATACATGTAATATATCATATAAACCTTATAATGAATTTGATTTTAATACAATAAATCCAAATACTAAAAAAAAATATACATTAGAAGAAATAAAAAATATTAAACTAAAATTTAAAACTAAATGTAATCTTGATAATGGTACAGAATTAAAAAAATGCTGCGATCCATTTGATATAAATTTAAAAGGTTCAATTCCAAAATATCTACTTAATAGATTTAAAAAAGTAGATGTAAAAAAATGTAATAATAAAATAACAAAAATTAGAGTATGTAATACGGATGAATGTGGTGAAGGAAATTGGAGAAATCCAACATCATATGAATTATGTAAATTGAAAATGTTAAAGCCTACCGATTTTACAGAAAAACAATGGTTTTCAAAGAGTGAGTTACAAAAATTAGAAGAAGATTGTTATTATTCTAAATGTAATTCTGGTATATTTTTAAATATAAATAATAATAATAATGATGATAAAAAAATTAATGATCATTATTATTTAATTCAATCGATTAAAAGAGATGATGTTCATCAAATTAAAGAATATTATGAAACTGAAAATAATAATAATGTAAATGAAAAATTATTATATGGTTATTCAGGAAATACAGGATTTCATAATGCTGTTTACTATAATTCATTTAAATGTATTGAATACTTATTAACTACTAATTTTGATTATTCAAATGTTAATAAAGATGAAAATAGTGTTTTACATATAGCGTGTTTAAGAGGAAATTATGATTGTGTTTTTAAATTATTAAAACATGGATGTCAAGTAGAATGTAAAAACAAATATGGTGATACAGCTTTACATTGTGCTATAAGATCTGGTTCATATAATTGTGTTAAAATATTATTACAAAATAATTCATTTTCTTGTATAGATCAAACAAATAAGTATGGGGAAATTCCATTACATACTGCTGTTCTTCCAGTTAGATATGATGAAGAATTAGATGAAGAAAAAAAAAAAAAATTTAAAGATAGAATGAATTTTAATATAGTTAAATTATTAGTTGATTATGGTTCTGATATACATAGTAAAAATGAAGAGGGTGACATTATATTAAAAACATTATCAAAAAAAAATAAATCATTAGTAAGAGAAGAAATAAGAACATTTCTACAAAAAAAATATTATGAAAAGTCTTCTTCAGATGAATATAAAGATTATTTAGAAAAATATCCTGAAATAAGACCGTTTGAATTTATAGATAGCAATAAAAATAATGAGAATAATGAGAATAATGAGAATAATGAAGATGAAGATGAAGATGAAGATGAAGATGAAGATGAAGATGAAGATGAATCTTTAGATAAAAAATATAAAAATAATATAGATTATAAAAATATAATTGTATATGATGATAATATGACTAATGATGATTTATATATAAATAAAAAAACAAGAGGATTAAAATATTTTCCCAAAAAAGATACTATAGAACATTTTTCAAATATTTCAAATTGTAGAAATAAAAAATATACATATAGCACTATTTTAGGTATATTATTGATAATTATAATTATTTTGTTTATATTAATAAATAGAATATACTAATTTTATTTTTATTTAAAGTTTTTTTTATATAATATAAAATTGAATTTATTTTATTTAAAAAAAAAAAATAAATTAATAAAATGGAAAAATTTAATTATGATATAGATACTTGGAAAGTAATAGAATCATATTTAAAAGAAGATAATTATAAAAATTTAATTAGACATCATATAGATTCATATAATGAATTTACAGATAGTAAAATAGAACAAATTGTAAAACAATCTAATCCATTAGTTATTTTTAATAATTATGATGAAATTAATAATTCATATAAATATGAAATAAATGTTAATTTTGGTAATATTTATTTTAATAAACCAGTTATTTTTGAGAACAATGGAAGCACTAAATTAATGTATCCACAAGATGCGAGATTGAGAAATTTAACATATTCATCACAATTATTAATAGATATAAATATAGAAATTTACTCAAATGAAAATGGTGAAAAAAAAATGTTAAATAGTAAGGAATTAAAAAAAGTTAATATAGGAAAAATACCGATGATGATAGGATCTAAATATTGTAATTCAAATATAAATGATATAAATGAATGTAAATATGATTTAGGTGGATATTTTATAGTAAATGGTAATGAAAAGGTTATAGTTGGACAAGAAAAAATAGCAGAACAAAAAGTGTATGTATTTAAAGCAAGTAAAAATAATTTAAAGTATAGTCATATTGCTGAAGTAAAATCTGTAAATAAAGTTGGTTTTAATACTCCAAAAAACTGTAGTATAAAATTTTCAAATAAAGATATATTAAAAGGTAAGACATTAAAAGTTAATATTCCTCATTGTAGAGTAGATATTCCTTTATTTATAGTATTTAGATCATTTGGAATTATATCAGATAAAGATATTATTAAGCATATATTATATAATATTGATAATAATCTAGATAAATTAGATTTACTACAAAGTACTATAGAAGAAGGTAGTTGTGTGAATACACAAGAGGAAGCATTAGAATATATATTAAGGTATAGTTCTATTTTAGGACAACCAAAAGATATTAAATTAAATAGAGAACGTAAATTAATATTATTTAAAGAAATGATGGAAAGAGATGTTTTAGCTCATGTTGGGGTTAGTTTTAAAAAAAAGGCTTTGTTTTTAGGATATATGGTAAATAAATTATTACGATGTTATTTTAATGAATTAGATTATGATGATAGAGATAGTTATTGTAATAAAAGAGTTGAAACATCTGGATATTTAATGGCACTATTATTTAGACAATATTTTACTAAGATGACTAAAGATATGAGAAATCAAATTATGAAAGAATTAAATAGTAATCCTTGGAAAAATTCTAAACAAATGAATATTGAGTCAATTATTAATAATAATAATTTATTTAAAATTATTAAATCTACAACTATAGAATCTGGTATAAAATATGGTTTAGCTACAGGTAATTGGGGAATAAAAAGTACAACTAATAAAGTAGGTATTGCTCAAGTATTAAATAGATTAACTTATAACGCTACTTTATCACATTTACGGAGAGTAAATACACCAACTGAAAAAACTGGTAAATTAATCCCACCTAGAAAATTACATAATACACAATATGGTATTATTTGTCCTGCTGAAACACCAGAAGGTGGTTCTGTAGGATTAGTAAAAAATTTAAGTATAATGACATATATTACAAATCAAAGTAGTGAAAAACCAATTTTAAAAATAATTGAATTAAATAAAGATATAACACATATAGAAGATATTAAAAATTTGGAAGATATTGTGGACATGACTAAAATATTTGTTAATGGAGATTGGATATATTTAACTAAAAATCCTAATATAATTTATAATAGATTAATAACATCAAGAAGAAAAGGATTAATTAATATTTATGTTTCGATATCATTAAATACTGATTTAAATCAAATTAATATTTTTACAGACGCTGGGAGATGTTGTAGACCTTTGTATATAGTTGAAAATAATAAACTACTAATAAATAAAAATGATATAAATAAAATTGTATCTAAAAAATATAAATTTAGAAATTTAATATTAAAATCATTAAATAATAATTTAAATTATGATCTAGAAGATACGCGTTCTAATAAAATAGGTTGTATTGAATATTTAGATACAGAAGAATCATATTTTAAAATGATAGGTGTATTTAAAAATTTAAAAAATAAGGGCGTAAAATATTCTCATTGTGAAATTCATCCTAGTTTAATGTTAGGTTTATTATCATCATTAATTCCATTTTCAAACCATAATCAATCACCAAGAAATACATATCAATCTGCTATGGGTAAACAGGCAATGGGAATATATATGACAAATTTTAGAAAACGAATGGATACTATGGGGCATATCTTATATTATCCAAATAAACCTATTGTAGATACAAATATAGGTAAATTAGTTCCCTCATGTAAGGTTCCAAATGGGTTAAATGTAATTGTTGCTATATCATCTTATGGTGGATATAATCAGGAGGATTCAATCTTAATTAATAAAGGTTCAGTTGAAAGAGGTTTATTTAGATCAACATTTTATAGAACATATAGAGATGATGAGAAGAAGATTCAATCATCTGGACAAGATGAACGTATTATGAAACCAGTTATGGATATTACTGCTGGAATAAAACCAGGTTGTTATGATAAGTTAGAATCTAATGGATTTGTTCCAGTAAATACATATGTAACATCGAATGACATAATAATTGGAAAAGTTTATCCGGTTAAAAATAAAGGAAAATCAAATAATACCTATAGAGATAGTAGTACATTTTTAAAACCAAATGAAAAAGGTTATATTGATAAAATATATGTTAATAGAAATGGAGACGGACATAAATTTTGTAAAGTGCGTGTTAGATCTAATCGTATACCTCAAATAGGAGATAAATATTCATCTAGACATGGACAAAAAGGTACTTGTGGAATGCTTATTAATGAAGAGGATATGCCATTTACTAAAGATGGTATAAGACCTGATATTATTGTTAATCCGCACGCTATTCCGAGTCGTATGACTATTGCTCAATTAATTGAATGTATATTAGGTAAAGCTGCTACTTTAATAGGTGGTTATGGTGATGGAACTCCATTTAATGAAACCTCAGTAGATAAAATTATGGAGGCACTTGAGAAAAGCAATTTTGAAAGCAGTGGTAATGAAGTATTATATAATGGATTTACTGGAAAACAAATGACAAGTAAAATATTTATTGGACCAACATATTATCAACGACTTAAACATATGGTTGAAGATAAAATACATTCAAGGGCTACTGGTCCGATGGTATTATTAACTAGACAACCGGCTGAAGGTAGAGCAAGAGATGGAGGTCTAAGATTTGGTGAGATGGAGAGAGATTGTATGATTGCACATGGTAGTGTGGGATTTTTAAAAGAAAGAATGTTAGATGTATCGGATAATTACCGAGTATTTATATGTAATGAATGTAGATTTATTGCTTCAGTAAATCCAGATGAAAATATATATAAATGTAAATCATGTCAAAATTATATAGATTTCTCAGAAATAAGAATTCCATATTCATGTAAATTATTAATACAAGAGTTAGAAGGTATGAATATTGCTACACGATTTATTACTAATTAATTAATTAGTGCTTGGTCTTGATAGTAGAACCAATTTATGTCCATTGTTTTTCTTTAATTTTTTATAATATGATTCAATACTTTGTTCATGAATATTATATTTTTGACTTAATTCTATTTTTTTATTTTTATTAAAATTCCGTTTGTTTTGTATATTTTGAATTATAAGTTCATTTAATTCTTCATTTAATTGTTCTAACACATTATTATCAAGTTTATCTATAGTATTATAATTAGAAATACAATTATTTAAATTATTTAAATTATGTAACGAACTATTAGATGTTAATTCTAATTTTTTATAATTAGCTTCATTTGGATTCCAATTATTAACAAAAATCTTATACGCTAATTCAACAAAATGATATGATTCTGAACGTAATATAATATCACTATAATTATTTATTGATAAGTTTTTATCTTTATAACTGGAAACAATTTCTATTTTGTATTTTCTTTTTTTAGGAATTCCTTTTATTTCTTCAAATTTATGTGGATTAATACACCAAATAAATTGATCATATAAAAAATGTAATTCTTTAGATAATAACATTCCATTAGCTTCACTATTTAGAACATCAGCATTTTTATAGTTTGTCTGTCCATAATCACCATTTAATGGAACTATATGAGCACATTCACATTGAATAGCGTCAGTATTAGATAAAACACACGAAACATCTTTTTTCTTTACGGAATTACAAAATTTATCAGTACGATTAACTCGTTTATTATCCATATTACTAATATAATAGTTAAATTGTCTTTAAGTAAATTTAACCAGCCCATGAAACAATATGCTTTCCTAATTTTTTTGGTTTCATTTTCTTATTATACTCTGAACGTAATAATTTTCTTAAATCTGCTATTTGTTTTTTTTGTTCTGGATTGTCGGTGGGCATATGTTTTGGTTTAAATTTAGTTGGTAATTTAGAGTATGCTGATATAAAATCAACGTTTGTAGAACTTTTACTTACATTATCTTTAAACATGATTATTGCTTCATTGTTAGCAGATTGAGGTTTAGGTTTAGGTTTAGGTTTAGGTTTAGGTTTATGAACCGCCATCCCCACCCCACGCAATGCGAGTTTATCTAGTTGGTATGGTGTAGGTTTTGCGATAGATCCAACAATTTTTAGCCCAGCGTTTTTTGCTGCTTTTTTAGCCTTCCCATTTTCCACGTCGCGATTCAATTTATCCGCGTGTGGATCCTTTCTAGTTTTTCCATAACCACGCGGTGGTAAACGTCTTTGGCGTGGTTGGTCCATCAGATCGTCCCAACTGCGTTGCACATTCTTTCTTTCTTTGTCTTGTAATGCTTGAATCATTTGTTTTCTTGTTTGTTGTCGACTAGTTTCCCTTAAAGCGTTTAATCTTCTTTGTAAATTGTTATAATTAGAACCACCTTTCAATAATTTTCTAGATTTACGTCTCATTCTTTTTGAATTTCTAATTCTTTTTGATTTTCTCATTTTTTTAGGCATTATAAAATATTACAACATTTTAATTTGTGTATTATTTTTGTTTGGATAAATTAATATAATATATAAATCACCTCTTTTAGGTTCATCACTATTATATAATAATCCTAAATTTGGTATTTTATATTTATAATTAAATTGTGGATTTTCTATTTTAAACGAATAAGTTTTATTATCTAAATGTTTAATAGAAAAATCATATTCATTAGAATTCATTAACTCTAGACAATCTAAAGTATAAATTAAATCATAATTATTGTATATATTATATAAAGAATTATCTTTAGGATTAATATTTATAATAATATTACCAGGCATTTTATTTGGATAATGATGTGATAATTTAGGAAAAACTATATTCTTAAGTTTACATTCAAATAATAATTCAATATTTTTATTAATATATTTCATAGAATTACATTTACTACATTTACTACAATGTTCTCTAATACTAACATTACATTCATCACATTTCCTTGATCGTTCTATATTTATTGTTTTTTCTAAATTATTATAAATATCAAATAGTTCTATATTAGCATTAATATATAAATCTTCAGTATAGTCTAAATTAGTTTTCTTGGAATCCATAAATTCACTAAAAGTTTCAACTTTATCTATAACATTATTTATTAGATGTTCATAGTCCATATTTTTTAAAAAATCTTTCATATTATTTATTTTACTAAAAATATGTGTAAAATCAAATTGACCATTCATATTAGATGTAAATGTCCCAAATGGTTTAGTTTTATTATTAATTATATTATGATAAGCACTTGATATTTCTTTAAATTTTTCTTCAGACACTATTTTGTTATTAATATTTCTATCAGGATGCCATTTAAATGCTAGTTTCTTATATTTTAGTGTAATAATATCTATAGGGTCATCCCTTGATACCCCCAATATAGAATAGTCATCCATAAATTTATATAAATATGGTATTTTCTTCTTAAATATAAAAATTTACATCTATAATTTAACTTTAAATTTATTTTTTATGATAATAAAATTGATTTTTAAAATTAATTTAAAGACATTTTAAGTATTAATATTAGGATGAATATTTCCCCAACTGATTTAAGAATATCTACACATACAGCAACCTGTAATATTAATAGTATTATTAATTTACAAATTGTATCAAAATATTTAAGTATAGATGATAAAATTAAATATATTGAATATGGGGATAGTATTAATAAAGGGGAAAATCATAAAGTTCAATCTAAAAAAGCAAAAGCAAAAAAGAGAGTATTTTTTAATCAAATAACTATTATAGTTCAACCTAAACCAGATAGATTAAATAATATAAAATTATTTAATAATGGTTCTGTATCTATGACCGGTCTAAAAAAATTTGATGAAGGTGAAATCTCAATGAATATTATATTAAATAAGATTAAAAATTTAAAAGGAGTTTATTTTAAAAAATTAAGTGAAATACATTTAGAAAAATTAAAAGAGACACACCCGTCAGGGATTGAATGTAATTTCTGTAATAAAATTGTATCACATCATAATGTTAAAATAACAAAATGTAATCATTATATTTGTAATATTTGTAATACTGATGAACTAACTGAATGTAAACATTGTAAAACAAGTTTAGTTGAAGATGGTGTTATGTCTCCTTTAACTTGTAAAACTAAAGATTATAAGATTGTGCTTATAAATAGTGATTATTATTTGGGTTTTGAGATAAAAAGAAATGTTTTACATGAATTATTATTAAATAAATATCATACATTTTCATCCTATGAACCATGTATTTATCCTGGTGTTAATAGTAAATATTATTATAATAAAGCTTATAAAAATAAAGAATTTGAAGGTAAATGTTATTGTGATGTATATTGTAATGGAACAGGAATAGGGGATGGTAATGGTCAATGTAAAAAAATTACTGTAGCAATTTTTCAAAGTGGAAGTATTATAATTACTGGCGCTAGAAATATGAATCAAATTGAATGTGCTCATACATTTATAAATGGTGTAATAGATAAACATTATTATGATATTAAACGTGATGAAGCTTCATTTTTAAATATAAATGAAAAGAAAAAGATTATTAAATTAAAAAAAAATAATATTATTAATTATCCTACAGAAGAGCAACTTAAAATCCTTAATATTTAGGAACAATACAAAATATAACTACACAATATATTATAAAACTAGTTAAAAAAAGCATTATGAATATGTTTTCTATTTTAAGTGTTAATTTTTTACATTTTTTTAAATCTAGTTTATTTTTATTATAACTATTATTTGTTGGTTCCATATAATTTTTAATTGGTTTAATTCTTTCATCCGAATCCGTTTCCGATTCAGACAATGAAGATACAGATGGACATGATGGTAATGAATCATTAGAACTATTTGATTTTATTGACTTCATAGATATTACATCTTCATGTATTTTAGGTTTATTGATATAACATTTAACACATTGAAATTTTAAGAAACAATAATTTAAAAGTCTATTATTATGGATTGTTTTATTTTTAATACAATAATGGATATAACTAATTATAACAGTAAACATTACACCAACTAATGAAAAATATATTAGTCCTATAATCATAAGAGATAATAATGGTTTACTATCTGTTTTTGGCAAATTTTCTGATACTATTAATAAAAATACTATAATTGTTAATAATACAGTAACAGCAAATGAAATTCGTTCTCCTGAATTCCAAGGTACTAACAATGTTAAAATAATGAGTGTAGCTGTAGCGAATGTTGGTACTATAATATTAAGTACATAATAATTAGGTTTTCTTCGTATAGTATAATAAAATTCTATATCATGATAATAGTTTTCACAACAAGAATATTTAATACTATTTTTTTTAGTATAATAATCTGTTAGTGTCCATTCTTCATGCTCTTGATAATTATCTAAATCTATAGAATTATTAATACCTTCATTTAAGTATATTTCGGTGGAGTCATAAGCCCAACTTCCAAATTTTAATTTACAAGTCTGTTGATCATATGGAAAATATGTTAAATTAAATATACATGTTGATTTAATTAGACCTGGTCTAGACCAAAATATAGAACCATCACTATATACATTTGCTTTAGGAAAATCTAACTCGGCCATTGGTCTTTCAGCAGTATTATATAGATATATATCAGGTGTCCAAATAAATAATCCATAATCAGGATTAGTATTTAAATTAATAGAAGATATATTATTATATTTAGATATATTCCAAGAAATATCACTATTCCAATTATATCTTAGCCAAATATTCATATTAATTGATCCATCAATTTGGTCTATATTATCAAAAGCTCTTATAGCTATTGATAATGATAAATTAGTTCCATTATCTGGTATAATAGGTAAATAATCTGAAAAGATATCGTTTTGTAAATCAGATTTATAAGAATAAATACTATTAACTAGATTAAATAGTGTTAAAAAATATAAAACAAATTTCATAATAAATCTTTAAGTGTTTAGGTCTTTAAGTGGTTTGTTATAAATTATAAATTATGTGATCCTTGTAGTATAGCGCCTCCATGATATACTAATGTAAACATTGATAACGCTATTAATATAGAATAAATAAATGGTTTTACTTTATGTTGATAGTATGCTATATATAAAAGTAAAGGAACTATGAATATAATATGAGATATATAAATTAATATATTACCTTTTTTAGTATTGGATTTATCTATTTGTTTTTTTGAATGAATTTTAGGTTTAAATAATCCAGTTAATGATCTATCACCTCTTTGTAATGGAAGTAGTTGACAATTATAATAATAATCATACCAAGCTAAACCAACATAAGATATTACAAAAATAATAAATAAAACTGTTGCTAATATTAATTTACTTTGTATATTGGGGTTGTATAAAAATAGTATCATTATAATTAATGAAAAAATAATACATTTTATATTTAAAACAAACGGTCTACCAAATAAACCACCAGACATTATATAAATTATAATTATTTTAATTATATTAATTAATAATTAAATGGCCCTACTTCTAATAAAGTATTATATTGTTTTTTATATTTATTAAGTTCATACTCTATTATTTTAAGTAATTTAGATGTATTATCTTTTGTACCAAAATATTTAATATTATATTTTTTTTCAATTGATCCTTCATGTATAATTTGCCGTATTTTACAAAATTTAATGAATTTTACTATATGCTTATTAAGAGAATTACTTAATCTAACATTATAAATATTATTTTCAATAATATCAATTGTTTCTTTAAAAAGTTCATTTATATTTAACTCCATTAAATGTATTGTTTCGCTATCTAATATTATAGATGTTCTTTTATTTTTGTTATTAATATTTATAGTAATATTATCACTATTTTCTAATTCACTATCTTCTTCATAAGAATCATCTGATTTATATTCATATTCATTTTTAATTGGTATATTATAGTTTAATTGATGAATACACAATAATTTTAAATATAAAGGCCAATAAAAATTAGTTAAAACTTTTGTTAAATAGTCTATTTTAGTATTGTATACTAATAAATTATGTTCTCTTTTATTTTGAGTATAATTATCATACACAGATTTAAAATAAATAAATAATGGACCAATTAATAATGGTATTATTATTGTAGTCCAAATTTCTGAAATTTCCATAATAAATAAATAAATAAATAAATATTTAAATAAACTTTTATAAAAAGTTTTAACAAAATTAACTTTACAAAATTAATTTTACAAAATTAACTTTTAAAAAAATATATATAATTAATATATAAAATGAAAAGTTTAAAAATGAATATGAATATTGATATGGTAAATTGCACTTTATTAGTAATAATATTAGTTTTAGTAATATTATGTTATATTAATAGAAATATTGAAAATGCTTTAGTTCTAGAAGAACCAAATAAAAATTAATTAATTAGATTGTTCGCTATTTTCACGATCATGTCTTCTCCCACCACCTCCACGTCTAGATACTGGTCTAGGTTCATCACACCGAAGAGAACCACCTAAAACACCGGTTACATTAACAGCTTGAACTTTATCGTCATTACTGACATTTAATGACACATATTCACCTTTCATGAGTGTTCTAAATTCAGTTTCTAAAGGTGAAATATTTGTTTGATGAACAAAAATATCACTTCCTTTATGATCCTTTGTTAGAACTGTAATAAATCCATATCCTAGTTTGGTATCAAACCATTTTACTTGTCCAAGTTCACTTCCTACAATTCGTTCTTTATTTTCTTCCGTCATTTTGCTACTTAATTTATAATATAATCTACTTATTTATCTTTAAATGATTTTAATTTATTTTAATTATCTTTTTGTTTAATATAATCAAAATATAATTCACTAATAATATCATTTGTTATATCTTCAAGGTCTATGAAAAAATCTTCATATGATGATAAATCATCATCTGTAAAATAGTTTACAATTTCAAATTTAGTAATATTTTTGAATGATTTATCGCTCGAAAAATGTCTATATTCTATTTGTTTTTTTTTATGTTTAATATTAATCATATTTTCTATATAAGTACAACATATCTTAATATCATTTTCATTCATATAAATATAATTATCTCCTAATAAATTGAACATGAAATTTTCAAATAAATCCATATTAAGTTTAAATTTAACTTCATTATTTATAATTGTAACATTTTTTATAATATTCATTTTATAATATAATCCAATCTATTATCTATAAATTATTTTATTTATAAATTATTTTATTTATAAATTATTTTAAGTATTATTCCATAAATGTATCATTAATCATGTCGATTGATCCCATATTAATAAATTTACGATATTTATTAATGTTTTTAAAGTACCATCCTTTTTGTTCTTCAATCCATTTCCCTCCTAATAAATATTTTTGTCCATAATATTTATAAGATTTTTTTGGAGATAATATAAAGCCTTTATTATAAAAATATATTTCTAATAGGTTAATATCATAATTATGATAATCAACTATTAATTTTGAATTAATAGTATAACCCCTTTCTTTTAATTTGTCTATTTCATTTTTATTATAATACCAACCTTTTAAATCATCACACCAATCACCATTATTTAACCGAGTCATTTCATAATATGGGTCATTTTTATTAGGAACTAATACATAACCTTTAAAATATTTATATAATATAGGTTGTTTCAAATAATCATTAACATTATTAGCATCATTAGCATCATTAGCATCATTAGCATCATTAGCATCATTAGCATCATTAGCATCATTAGATATAGGTTTACATTCAAAAATAATATTTGTTGTATTTGTATTTTTATCTAATACACTTTTTAAGTTATCAATTTCATTTTTATCATGAAATATATCAGAACTTGATACAAACATCTCATCTAAATAACTATTAATAATATAGTAAATATTCATAATATAATAATCTTGTTGATTTTATTTTTAAATATTATTCGTATATAATATTTGTTTTTTATATACCTATTAAATAAATGAAACGTATAATTTTTATTTTAATTATTATATCAATTATTTGTTACACACAATATGAAAGTATAAATAAAATTAATAATTCATACCAAATTTTACAATATGAAAATCCGCAAAAAAATATTTTTGAAAATATGCTACAAGATAAACTTATATCGGTGTTTACTAATATTAAATTTGAAAAATGGAATATTTCTTTATCTTTATATAATACCCAAAAAGATTTAATAGATAAAAAAATTATAGAAAATTTATATTACTATAATATTCCATTAACAATAGAATCTAATCATCAAATATTATTTGAATCTAAAGATAAACCACATTTAATTCAAAAACAAGATAAATATAGACGATTATTTTATATTTATAGTGGAACTAAAAGATTTTTTATATTTAATGCGGATCAATCTAACTATTTATATTTAAATAATGATATTAGTCCAATAAATCTTTGGAAACAAGATTTAAAAAAATACCCATTAATAGAAAAAGCAAAATATATAGAAATTATTTGTAGACAAAACACAATGTTATATATACCATATAATTTTTATTATACAAGTATATGCGAAGAAGACTCAATATCTATAGATATAAGTAGTGAATCTATTTTTTCAAAATATTTTAAAAAAGTGCAGTAAAATAAAATTATAAATTTTTACACCATTTCAAACTTGATTTTGGGATTTTATTATTTTTTACTTGCCATTCCATAGCATTCATTATAGTTTTTAATCTTTTTTGACCATTCTTTCTCATAGCCCATCTATTATTTATTGAATCAACAATAGATTCATTCACACTATGAACGCCTGAAGAAGACTGCTTTTTACAATTGAATCCAACAGAAGATAATTTTTTATTTAATTTATTTTTATTACATAATTTAGTTAATGAACTATTCCTATTTTTTTGTGAATCTTTAAGTTGTCGTCTAAATTCTGTTTCTGAAATATTCATATGTAAATATGGTAAAACACCAAATATTTGGTGATGTTTATCAGAAAATCCACTTGTTTTAGAAAAATAAATAGTATCCTTAACACTTTCTAAAATAAATGCTGCTAATTTTGCTGCAAATGAAGGATTTCCTCTATATACTTTTCCTGAACGCGTCATACTTTTACGACCACCACCACGTTTTATAGTACGTTTCGAATTATGTTTTCTAGATCTATTTTTTAAACTTCTTCTAAAACTTAACATTATATAATATACAAAGAAAAAATTTTTTTACAAAGTATTTAAAAAAATAAATATGAATTAATTGATTTAAACATTTTATAATATATCTAATAAATGAATATAATTGTTGCATATTGTAAAAAAAATAATGGTATTGGGTTTGATAATAAAATACCATGGTTATTAAAAAATGATCTTAAAAATTTCCAACAAATAACATCTAAAACATTGAAAGATCATACTAAAAATATGGTAGTTATGGGAAGAAAAACATGGGATTCTATTCCAAATAAAAATAAACCATTAAATAATAGAATAAATATAGTTTTAACGAGAAATAAAGATCTTAAATTAAAATATGAAATCGAATCTTATAAAGATACCTATGTAAAATATGATTTTAATGAAATATTAGAAGTAGTAAAATTAAATAAAAATTTTAATATTAGTAATATTTTTATTATAGGTGGGGAATCATTATATAAAATGGCATTAGAATCTAAACAAGTATCTAAATTTTATGTAACTGAAATATATGAAGATTTTGAATGTGATACATTTTTTCCAAAAATAGATCAAAGTGAATTTAAACTTACATATATTTCAAAATTTTATTGTGAATCTAATATTTATTATAGATATTTAGAATATGTACCTAAAAATAATTATTCTATTAAGACTTGGCAAAATATAGAAGAAGAAACTTATCTTCAAACATTAAAAAATATTATAACAAATGGTATTGAAACAGAAGATCGAACAGGTGTTGGAACATATTCTATATTTGGTGAAAAATTTACATATAATTTAGAAGATACATTTCCAGCATTAACAACAAAAAAAATATTCTTGAGAGGTGTTTTTGAAGAGTTAATGTTATATTTAAGTGGTAAAACTGATAATTCTATATTAAATGATAAAAATATCCATATATGGGATGGGAATACAAGTCGTGAATTTTTAGATGAAAGAGGATTACAACATTATCCAGAAGGAGATATGGGTGAAACATATGGTTTTAATTTTAGACATTATGGAGGATTTTATGAAAGTTGTAAACATAATAATAAAGGAAAAGGATTTGATCAATTGGAATATGTATTATATTTAATAAAAAATGATCCAAATAGTAGACGAATTATAATAAATTTATGGAATCCATCAACGATGAATAAAGCAGCGTTACCAGCGTGTTTATGTTTTTATCAATTTTATGTAGATACTAAACACAAAAAACTAAATTTACAAATATATATTAGAAGTTCTGATTATTTTTTGGCAAATAATTGGAATACATTAACTGGGGCATTCTTAGTTAATATGATTTGTAACTTAAAAGATATTAATCTATCACCTGGTAAATTAACAGTAATTACTGGCGATACACATATTTATAAAAATCATATTGAACAAGTAAAAGAGAATTTACTTAGAACTCCTAGACCTTTTCCTAAATTATTATTTAATTGTGGAGAACAGGACTCTATTTATGATTATAAATATGAAGATATTAAACTAATAGATTATAATCCTTATAAAAATATAAAAGCACCTATGGCTATTTAAATAATAATAATAATTATTATTATTTAAAAATAATATTAAAATAATATTATGGTTGATATAACAATAATAATATTATTAACTTTATATATAATTTGTTTAGTTTCAATTCCTATAATTTGTCATTATTGTTTTAATTAAAAATAAAAATAATTGATAATTATAATGGGATTATTAAGAGCTTCTTTAGTATTTGTTATAGGAAATTTTAGTTTATCTTTAATGCAAAAAAAACATATAGATACAATACCATTTGATAATTTGCCTATATTTGGTTCTGAATTAAAACAATATATTAATCATTTAGTTTTAAATAATAAACATATGGCATTATTAATAATAATAACATTATTAGAATTTATTTTATAATACTTAATTTTATATTATTAACTTTACAATAATTTATATTACTCATATTTATCTTTATATCAGACAATATTTCCAATTAATATTTCTATAATTAGTTTTTTCTAAATATAATTAAATTTATAATACTGTTTCATATTCTGGCATAGTATTATACATTTCATTCAATTTTGTTGGTTCCAAATATATATTATTAATATATATCTCTTTCTTTTTTATTAATTTTAAAAATAATACTATTATAATTATTAATTGAATTAATATTATAATAATATAAATATAAGTTTTCCGTTTTACAAATAATGATTTATTTTTTAATGTTAGAGTATCATTAACAGTTACTAAATGTTTTTTAGAAATTGTAGTTGTACCAGTTGTAGAAGTTGTACCAGTTGTACCAGTTGTACCAGTTGTACCAGTTGTACCAGTTGTACCAGTTGTAGCAGTTGTAGAAATTGTAGTTGTACCAGTTGTAGAAGGTGTAGAAGTTGTATCAGTTGTAGAAGTTTTAGAAGTTGTAGAAGTTGTAGAAGTTGTACCAGTTAATAAATTATGTTTTGGATTCCATTTTAAACAAAAAATATAGTTTTCATCTTCGCCATATTTACAATCCAAATGATTATAACCATTACAAACATTATTTAATAATATACATTCACCACTTATATAACAATTCCATTTATTTTTTGGACATTTCCCTGCATTACAAACAATAAAAAATAATTGAACGAACAAAAGTATTTTCATAATTAAAATAATAAATTCTAGTTAGTCTTATATTCTTTTCTAATAATATCATAAATTTCATTATCTACCTTTTTACCATTATATGTTTTAACTTGAATACCTTTTCCATTACAACATATATGACCTAGTTCTCCAGTAAATTTGGGTTTAAATTGATTACATTCTTGGATTGAACTAAAATGAACAAAGAATGAGTCGTCGCCATCAATAAGTTTAATAAGTTCAATACGTTTAATGATATTCATATTATACTTAGAAGATGACATAAATAATATAATAACATTAAATAACAATCAATTTTATATCAATTATTATTGTCATGAACATTTTGTGCTCTACCAGATGGATCATATCCAACACCATCCCAATCAGTTTTAGGAATCCATCTTGGAACTATATCTTGTCGTTCTGGAAATAACTTATCAAAAATGCGCCGATAATATAATTCTTCTTTATTTTTAGGTATATCCGTATTGTATTTAGATTTATCTTTAATACTAGTTTCAAAATCTTCATCAGTAATTTGACTATCAATAAACTTTTTTAACCCATCTATCCAGCTATAACCTACACCATCACTAAATTGTTCTTTTTGCCTCCATAAAATTTCATCTGGTAAATATTTTTCTCCTAATTCATCTTTTTCAAAAGCTTTTCTTAAAACATATTTCTCAATTTTTCTATCACTTGTTGTCTCTTTTTTATGTAATTTTAATGCTGGATCTAAGGAAACTGCTAATTCCATAAATGATTTATCTAAAAATGGCACTCTTGCTTCAATACCCCATGCCATAGTAGATTTATTTGCTCTTAAACAATCAAAATTATGTAATCCTTTAACTCTATTAACACATTCGTTATGAAATTCTAAATCTGTTGGAGCATTATGAAAATATAGATATCCTCCTAATATTTCATCGGCGCCTTCTCCCGATAATACCATTTTAATACCAAGAGATTTAATTAATCTAGACATTAAAAACATAGGCGTACTTGCCCTTATAGTTGTAACATCATATGTTTCTAGATGCCAAATTAAATCTTCTAAAGCATCAATACCTTCCTGAACTGTAAAAATAAATTCATGATGAATAGTTCCCAAAAAATCTGCCACAATTTTAGCATATTTTAAATCTGGTGATCCGTCCAATCCAATTGAAAAACTATGTAAGTTTTGCCCCCATACAGATGGTTTAGATTTAAGTAATCTACTTGTAATAGAAGCAATCAAACTAGAATCAAGACCACCAGATAAAAGCACCCCAAAAGGAACTTCTGCCATAAGTCTTTTATCTACAGAATCAATTAGACGTTTTCTTAAATCATCTAAAACTATATTAGTATCAGAATATGTATTATATTTAGAGGTATCCCATGTTGGATTAAAATATTTAATAAATTCTAATTCATGTTTATTATTATGATCTAATTCTAAGTAATGACCAGGTGGAAATAATTGTATATCATCACAATCATCTATTAAACATTTCATTTCTGATGCGAACATAAATCCATTTGAAATACTTGAATCTACACAACCATAATATAATGGAATAATACCAATTGGATCCCTTGCCACCAATATTTTTTGATTAACTTTATCATAAAGCATAAATCCAAATATTCCATCTAACATTTTAACGCAGTTCGCACCAAACTCTTTATATAAATGAATGATTACTTCACAATCACTTTTAGTTCTAGGAACATATTTATTATGTAATACTGTTTCATAAAGTTGTTTATAATTATAAATTTCACCATTCACAGATAAAATGAATTCATCATTATCTATAATAGGTTGTGATCCATGATCAACACCTACAATAGATAAACGTTCATGACAAATAATCACATTATTATCATAGTCTGTATAAATACCATTCCAATCTGGTCCCCTATGGCGGATTCTTTTAGATAATTCTAAAAATCGTTTTCTTGTTATTTCTTGTTCATCAGAATAACTTTTAGTTCCAACAAACCCACAAATACCACACATAATAATTATTTCACAATAATTATCTTTAAATTTAAATCAATTTTAAAATAAAAATTAATAAATCTTCACTATTATTTTATTTTTTATTCATCATATTTATAATTTTTTCTCTATTCGTAATAATTATATCTAAACGCTTAAAAATATTTATAAAAAACATTGGAATAAAATTTTTATAAAATTCTCTTTTATTTAATTTACCATTACATTCTAATCTAAATTCCTCTAATTCAATATCTTCTACACTAGATTGATATTCTTTAACTTTATCTATAATTATATTAATTACATCATAAAAATATTTATTATCTATTATATCATTATTAATATATGTAGTCATTAAATCTGTATCTAATAGATTATCTATAATCTTATGATGATCTTTTCTATTTGGAACACAATTTTTTAACAACTCTTTTGTTTTTACTACTAATTCTACAAAGACTAAATTATCAGGATGTGTTTTTGTTAATCTATATTTTAATTCTATTAAATATAATTTTTCATCTATAATTTTAGAGTAATCTAAATTATCTTTATAATGATTAAAAAAATTTTCTTCATTACAATCATTCATATATTTAATTGATTTTTCCAATTCTTTTTGATCATTATCTATAGATGATGTTAAAATATCATATAATTTTGATTTGTCAGACAATTCTAATTTTCTAATAGTATTTTTATAATACATTTTTAAAATAGAATAAGTATTAATTCTTTTATCTATCATACTCCATAAATTATAGATAATAATAAATTTATGTAAATGATCAATTAATTTTATAGAATATAATATTTTATTATTTTTAGATTGTGTAATATTTTTAAAAATATTATATATATATTTAGAAATTTCTATTAATTTTTCATTATATTCAGTATTATTAGTAAAAACCATGTTTGGAAATTTAACTATTAAAAAAATTATTAATAATTTTTTAGTAAATTTGTAGTCAATATTTACACATTTTTTATTATTAAATGTATATTTACTATAATGTTTTAACAAATATATTAAAAAATTATTAACATTTTTAATAAATGATATATTAAATAATAGTTTAATTAATCCATTATATGTTTGTTCATTTAATATTACATCAAACTTACAATGGTTAAATTTTTTAAATAAAATATAATTATTAATTAGTTGTTTCATTAATATCATAAAATAAAAAATATTATCCTATAAAAATTACTTTTTATTTAAGTAATTACTGTTTTTGTCTAAATCTATCGTTAACATAAAATCACCATCATTATCAAATAAATTAAAATAAATAATACTATCAGGTGTTTTATTATTAGTAACATAAGATACTAAATTTGTTGGAAACATTTCATTAGTACATTCTTTTTCTTTATCATACAATGGATTATAAAATACATCTAATTTTTCTTTATCACAAAAGTTCAAAAATAACATTCCTAATCCATGTTCTTTTCTATTAGATATATAAATTTGTACTAATTGATCAATACGTGTTTCTATCATTTTTAAATATATATCAAATCTACTATTATCTTTTTCAATCATAATAATAATAAAATTAAAAAAACTTTAAATAATTTTACTAATATATTCACATAAATCTAATAATTTATATTTTAATCTACTACTACCTTTAAAATTATTATATATATTATTAACATTTTTATGTAAATCATTATAATCATAATTTATTACTTTTAATTGTTGAGATGTAGTTTTAATTAATTGTGAAATACAAATTAATATATTTTCAAATATAATAGAATCATCTTTTGAATTAGTGTCATTTAAACTTAACATAAAAAAATCAATATTACTTTTTATTATATCTAATTTAATCATTTTATTATTGTATAATTCACCAATAAATTGCGCATATCCAGTTTTAAATACTTTCTCCAAATTATCTTCACAAAATTTATCATATGCTTCTTGTTCAGTCATATTTTCTTTGTTATTTTTAGAAATTGTAAATATATCTCTAAATTTAATACATTTTATATGAATTAAATTTAATATTTTAAATTTATTTTCTAAAATATTTAATAATTTAACATAATAAGGACAATATATAGGTTGCATTACAGCTTTTGAAAATATACTATCAATAAAAGATATTAATAAATTATTTAATTCATCATCTTCCAATGATTTTTCATAATATTTTAGTATTTTAGTTGATATATTATCAAAATTTTTAGGAGATAATTTATTAAGCAAACTATTTATTTCATATTTATATTTATCTATATCACCATTAATTTCTTTTTTAATTATGGTTTTTTTTTGCGAACGCCATAAATCATTGTCATTACTAAATTTAAAATCTTTTTGTTTATTTTTGTGTTTATTTTTATGTTTATTATTTTTTTCATGATAAGAAATACCATAATTATTATCAATAATTTTATTTATAGTTTCTAATGATTCTTTTAAAGTTGTATCAAAAACAAAATTATTGTTTTTTTTTACTTCTAAAAAAATATCATAAGAATAAATGTTTTTATACATTCCTATATTTAAATATAGATTTAATTTTTAAGTATATTTATATGAAATTAAAATAATTTATATTATATATTTAATGATTGAAATATATTTAGCTTCACTTTTAGTTGGATTAGGAACTATGTATAATCAAGCACAACATAAAAAACCTTTAAAAAAACAAACTAATAATTTAGATCAAGATAAAAATCCATATAATCAAAAAATAATTAAAAAAGTAAAAAAAGCAGAGAAAAAATTAAGAAAAAAATTAGACAAAAAATATAAAACTATATTACCTCGTAGTTTTTCAAATTTATTAGATGAAGAAACCTCTAAATTATTAAAAGAAAATGATGAAGTTTTAAAATATATTCCTAAATCTAATAATAAAATTAAGAGTTCATTAACAGGCGAAGAAGTTGATTTAGACCAATTTATAACTAGTCAAACTATAGGTCGCGATAATTCTTCAAATATTTCTTCAAATACTTGGGCTATACCATATTTCAAAGGAACTGCTACACAAAATATGAGTTTAGATGGATATCAAAATAAATTAGATATTCATACTGGAAGATCTGAATTTAATTTTCATAAAAAAGAAACTAAAAATTTTTTTAAACCTAGTAAAGATTTGGGATTTATAAATGGTGCTCCAAATGTTCTTGATAAATTAGAAGACCGATACATAAAATCTAATAATAGAAATACCGAATTACCTTTTGAGCAAATTAAAGTTGCTAGAGGTGTAGGACAATCTTATGGAAATAAAGGAAAGGGTGCTTTTCATCAATATGAAATTAATGACATTGCTAGACCAAAAACTATAGATGAATTACGAACTTTATCTAATTATAAAAAATCTTATAGTGAACCTATACAAACTGGTAAATCTACAATAGATAAAAGGTGTTCAACAGCAAAGATATTTAAAAATAGACCAGAAAAAACATGGCATCAAGGTGAAGAAAAGTGGGGTCCAAAAAGATCTTTTATTAATAAAGATAAACAACGACCTCAAATTATTCGTAAATCTATAAGAAGACCTGAACCTAGTGAATATTCTGGAAATGCAGCGCCAGCATCTAAAATAAATCAATCAAAAAGACCAATGGTTAAGAAAGATACAAGAAATAATTATAAAACATATAAAAATGATATAAAATTTAAAAAAGGCGGATGGACTATTAAAAATAATAATAACCGTGAACCTTTCCAGTCAGAAGTAAAAGTTGATAATAATTATGATATATCTAATTATGGTAAAGATAGTATTAAATTACCACCTAATGAAAGAGACACAACACAAAATAAAACTATAGCATCAAATGTAGTAAGTGCTATAAAATCAATTATAGCTCCTTTACAAGATAAAATGAAACGAACTAGAAAAGAAAATATTGAAGGAAATCCTAATATTAAAGGTTATATAGGTATTAATATGCCAAACAAACAGACTATTTATGATCCGAATGATGTTGCTAGAACAACTATAAAAGAAACAACTGAAGATAATAAACATAATGGTAATATGAATTCTGTAGTCAAACATTTAACAATTTATGATCCGAATGATATTGCAAGAACTACAATAAAAGAAACTACAGAAGTAAACAAAAATCAAACACAAATTAAAGGCGCAACAAAATTAACTGTTTATGATCCTAATGATGTTGCTAAAACAACTATTAAAGAAACAACTATCCATAATAATCATAATGGTCATATTGGAATTGATCATAAAAAAACAAGTGATTATAATTATGCTTCTGCTAAAGCAACTATGAAAGAAACAACAATATATAATATCCATAATTCTAATATAAAATATAATAAGGGTCAAGGATATTTAACAGCAAATCCATTTGCTCCCAAAACGCAAAAGCAAGATCATAAACCTTATAATGGTAATATAAATAGTAGTGTTTATAATACAGGATCACGAGATAGTAATGATTATTATGCTCCACCAACACAAAAACAATCTACATCTGATCATGAATATTCTGGTGGCGCCAATTCTAATAATAAAAAACAACAGAATTATGATAGTATGCTTAATGCAGTCACCAATCCAAATAAAGAAATTATATCACAAGGAAGGGCTCCTACACAATCAGGAGTAAAAGTTGCGGCTGGAGCAAATGCTCAAGGCGGTGTATCATATAATAAACAAAATTCAACTTACGATGGTGGCGATCATTCTAATACATCAATAACTAATGGTGGATTATTTTCAAGCAGTTTAGGTAGTCAAACTAATCCTCGTGTTGGTCTTTCAAATAATTCTTTACAAGAACGATATGAGACTATAACTGGAGCAGGGAAACAATTAGAAGATAATCCATTAGCAATATCTTCTTTTAATAAACCTAAGGATACAATTGAGAGATTTAGTGATAATGAAACTGACACTGATAGTTATTTTGGTGATTTAATGTTATAAATAATTCAAATATTTAATATTTGCTTTGATGTGGTATTGATTTTTTCACAATTATTGTAATTTAATATGTTAAAAAATGCTGATGAGTTTGCTCGCGACTTCGTTGCTTTTTAATATTTTATACTTCCGAATCGAACCCGTACCTACCGAAAGGAGTTTCATCTGTTCCTATGTTGGTGGCACCGAATGGATTAGTTTTTCCTTCTACTACTAACTTAAAATCATTCTTAGTATAACTTATTAAATAATTTTCTAACGCTTCAAATGATGGTCTTTCTTTTTGTGTAGATAAACATTTACCCATAATTTTTCCTAGATCTTTTAAAGAATTTCTATTTTTTTCTTTTTCTACTTCATCAGATATAGAAGATAAAATTTTTTTACCTAACTTTGATTCTAGGGATGGAGCAGAATCAAATTCAAACTCGTCAAATAAAACACCTTTTATAGAATAAGGTAATTGTAAATATTTCGTTTTATTTTTAGATAATTCATGTAAATCTATTCTAAGATTTTGTTTAAATTTATAGTTTTTCGCATTAATATTTGGCGAGGGTTTCCCCGGTTCGCGTTCATCTTCGTCAGCATTAAATATACTTATTACTTTTTCCATTTCCTCGAACGTAGGATGCCCTGGTATCGTATTTAGTATCTTATTAGTATTATCTACGAATGATTTCTGATTTCCCGTAATTATTTTTGGGTAAGCAAATAATTGCCAAAAAATAATACCAAACATCCAAACATCATTCTTATCAGAAATAAATGAATTGGAAGATTTATCATCAGAGAAAAATATTCCCACACTCTTTCCTCGCAATCTATATTTAATTTTAATTTCGGGAGGAAGTTCTGGTGGAAATTTTCTCATTGTATTTAATGGTGGTTGGGCAAAACTGACACCATTTGTTATTACATCATTTGTCGTTTTTAATAACTTTTTGTCAATTTTAAGACTTAGTCCAAAATCAGTTATTTTACAATTTCCATTACTATCTAATAATATATTACGAAGTGCTAGATCCATATGACACCATAAATATCCAGGAACTAAATTTTGCATATATATCATACCGCTACAGATTTGTTTTAATAATTTACAAATACCACTTATAGTAAATATAGGGTCGTTTGGGTCTAATGGCGAGTCATCTTTTAGTCCAGTTTTAAAATATTTTTCTAAATCACATATTCCAGTTTCCAAAGGACTACACGCATACTCCATAAAAAACCCTGTAAATTCGTTATAATTAAATATACAATTATTGTGTGTATCTAAATGCAACATGGATATAAGATATTTTTTACGTTCACTCTGATTAGTATCATCATTTTTATCAAGTAAAAACTCTATTTCTTTATGAATTTCACTGGATGAGTTAGGAAATATTTTAACAACAGAATCCTTATCACTCAAATATTTATCCAATGTTTCTAAATTTTCCCCCAATGAGTTAATATTAGGAGGTTTTGATACTTTAAATGTACATCCTAAACTTCCACCACCACCACAACTTAATTTTTGTAATATGGCACTTTCTTTTAATGAATCCTCACAAATCGTTTTCTCTCCATTCTTGGCAACATCCTTGGACAATTCATTATTACAAAGTGGGTCATTTTCTGTCATAGTAATTTTACAAATTTTTTCAAACTTAACATTTTGACATGTTTCCTCTAATTCTGTTTTAATATCAAATATTTTTTTTAATTCATTAGTAAAAGCACCTCCAGCTAATAATTTTATTTCTTTAGATTTGCGTGTAGTTACTGATCTCGCTGCTGCTGGCCCTGCTGGCCCTGCTGCTGGTCCTGCTGTCGTCGCTGATGGCGATCCTTCGTCCATAGAAAGGGGTGGTAAATTTATTTTAGGATTATTAGTTTTAATAATTTTTTTAAACAGTTTAAAAATACCTCCTCCTCCTTTTTTATTAGATTTTTTATTTCTTTTCAATCCACGATGATTTGATTTTTTAATTTTTTTTTTAAGATTAAGTTTTGATTTCTTATTTTTCTTTTTCTTTTTCTTTTTCTTTTTTGTTTTTGAACCACCTCCAAACAAAGTATTTCCATCAAAAGTACTATTAACATTGTCCATAAGAGTATTTTGATCTTTTCTTAATTGTTCAATATCAGTTAATATAAATTGTGGTAAATATATATTTTTTAATTCTTCCTCAGGTTTTTCAGTTATTAAATAATATATGTAGAATCCTAGAATTATATAAATTGTTATAAAGTATATATAGAATTTTTCATATATACATACTAATTTAAGAAATTCGTTGTGTTTTTTTAAATATAATTCTTCCAGATCTCTACATCTAAATAAATATTGTTGAACGTTATAAACATTTAATACCCATTCATCGTTTAGATTTCCATCACTATCATATTTTGTTCTTATACGATCCTTTTTATAATCTGTTAATGTTGAAGGATCATACAAATTTAGGATTTTACTATCGATAACATCGTCTTTTCCCTTGAATTGTCTATGAATGTCTCCATTATTGCCTTTATAAAATTCTGATACTAATCCATCCAAATCGTCTAATTTAATATATTGTGATAGTGATTGAAATAATGATGTGTGATATTGTCTAAATTCATTTATTTCATTTTGAAATGGATTTTTATTATTTAACTGTGTTTTAATTTCGGTCTTATCTATTCCTAATTCGTCTAACTTATTAAAAAAATCTTCATCAATAACTATATCTGCTTTTCTATTTATATTTTCATCACTTTCATTATCTATATCAGAATTCGCTAATTCTTTCTCTGGTAAATCATTTGAAATATCCATAACGGGATATGCATTATTCGGAATCACAACATTAGCTGCTGCACCAACAGCTGCACCACCTGCCATATCAGGTACTTTTTCAACACTATTACTTTGTAATCCAGGAGATCCATCTAATATTTTATTTAATACATCTTTTGTTTCATTTACTTTAGACGACATTTTTTTCATTGCAACCGATAAAAATTTTTGATTTTGGTATGCGGTTTTAATTTCTTCCCATCTGGTTTTAGGTAAATAAATATCATCTGGTTTTTTAGGTCTACGTGAGTTCGTATCATATAATTTAGAAATTTTATTAAAAATATATAATAATATATATATATTTCTAGTTACATTTAATATTTTTCTTACAATTTCGGCCAATTCAATATGTTTTATTAAATAATATTGTTCTAAATTGTAACATTGTTTATATCTTCCTATTAATTTTGAATCCGAATCATCATCCCCATCATCCCCATTAATATCATCCTGAGTTAATGGTTTTTGGTATCCATCATATAAATGATTTTTTTTATTAAATAAAGATATATTATCTTCATAGATTATTTTTTGTTCTGTTTCAAATAATTTTTTAAAATTTTTGGAATCATTTTTATAAACTGCTTCTTCAATTTCGGTGTTATTATCTAATCCTAATTTAATACATAATCTGTCTCCATCATCATCTATCATAACTAGTTCTAAAAGAACTTGAAATAAATGATTAAAATCCTTTGAATCATTTGCTGTTGTTGTATAATTATCTATATATCTTATAGACCTCATTTTTTCTTCAAATAATTTTGTAAGATTATGAAGGGTAATTTTTTTACTCGAATCATATGGATTAATTTCATCTTCCGTACTATATAATTCTGTTCCTATGCTATCTATATCTGTTTTATATATACCTTGATTCCAATCTTGTTCTCCATCAAGTTTCACACCTTTAAGAATTTCTAATAATCTATTTACCTCACCATTTTCCGTTCCTAATCTAACTTTAGAATTTTTATATGGCTCTAAATCTAAATAAGTAGCAGCACTATCTGGTTCTAAGTTAGAAGTTCCACTCTTGGGTTTCTCAACCCATTCCAAGTAACCAGCTTCCGGATTACTCCGGTTCGAGATATCCCTCCCTTTCCTCCTTTCCTCTATTTGACTTAACAATTCATTAGCAATTTCTGAGTCCTTTTCCTCCCTGGTTTGTGGCAGTTGCTCTCCCTTTTCCAAATCTAAAGCTATTTTTCGGTCAATTACTTCTGCGCTAGTGACTGCTTTCGGCATCGCAGTGCCCTCCTCCCCTTCTCCTTCGGTGACATTTATATATCCTTGAGTATCACTTCCAATACTTTGATTCTGACTTCCACCACGAATAAATTTTTTCTTTTTTAATTTAGTTTTACGTCTAATATTAGTTTTACGTTTATTGATATTTCTTTTTCGACTAATCATATATATTTATAATATAAATTAAATATTAAAAATAAATAAAATAATTAAATTTCAGGTTCATCTAATATTTTAACTAATCCAGCTTCATATAATTTAAATAAATTATTTTTCTGAATCATTTTTTCTCTAAAACAACTAACATCTTTAATAAAACAAACATTTTTTTGTAAATTGACACTCCAAGTAATATTATTATATGGACTTTTTAAAACAAAATAATCTGGCGCTTTATTTTGTTTTAAAACTCCACCAGATCTATATTTTCCTTCATTGGAAACATATTTAATCCATAATCCTGTCTCAATATCTTCATAGTTTTCAGCGTGGATTTGGATGAATCCCTCTAATTTTTGTTTTAATAATTCTATATCATTGCTAATAATATCATGATTAGTAATTTCTGGTCTATTATAATTATTATTAGAATCAGATATTTTCATTAATATAATAATATAATAATATTTTTAAATCAATTTTATTAATAGAGTTTGTAAATATTCTCTATTTTTTCGTTGAACTACATTCGGATAAATATGATTTAATTTAATATATGTTTTTTTTAAATGATCTATTTCCTTAGGTGATAATTTATGTTCCAATCCATAAGATTCTATAATTTCATTATTTTGTTTTTTAACTATTCTAGAAACAAGGGTTAAAATAGAAGGATTGTTATAGTTTTGTTTATTATTTGACATTTTTTTATTACTTAAAAGTATATGGAAGATTTATTTCAAGAAGAAATGACAGATCAAGAGTTTCAATTTTGTAAAGAACTATTAAAAACAAATGTTAAAAATTATTTAGAAATGGATGATCAAATAAAAGCACTTAATAAAGCTATTGTGGAAAGGAGAAAAAAGAAAAATGAATTATCTGAAGAAATATTAGGGACTATGAAAAAGTTTGAAATAGATAATATGAATACAAAAAATGGTAAATTAATTTATAGTTCATCTAAAAGCACAAAACCATTAAATAAATCTAACTTAATAAGTGGTCTTAACTTATATTTCAAAGATGAAGATAAAGCTAAAAATGTTTCTAAATTAGTATTAGATAGTAGAGAAAAGGTAGATAAAGTAAAATTAAGGAGAACTATTAATAAAAAGGCAGTCAATAATTTATCTTTGTAATATATAATGGTAGAAGCAATTATTTTAACTATAATTATTTCGTTTTTGATTAATTTTTTAATAATCAGTTTTCTAAACCCATTATCATTATCGAATAAAATAATTATAGTTACAATAACAAGTTTAATAATAACCTATTTGATAAATAATAATAGTGATAAAATAAATATAATTGAGAATAAGTTCGTAAAATATAGTATAATTCTATTTATATTATACTGTTGTTATTATATTTTTAATTATATTTATGGTTATGGAATTAAAAATACTAAAAGTTTTAGAATGATATTATTTCTAGTATTCTTTTTATTTATTGGATTTAATTTTTATATGTATAATAAAGCATTATCAAATATAAAATAATATCTCATTATAATTTATATGGAATTAATAGACAATATATTTGTAAGTTCTATTGTATCTTTATTAATTATTACTTTATTAAATATTGTTAATTTAAATCAACAAATTATAGTATTTTTAACACTATTTCTTATATTATTATTTAAAACATTTTTAGAAAATAATAAAAAGGAAAAAGAAGAAATAATGGATAATATTAAACAACAAGAAATGGATAATATTAAACAACAAGAAATGGATAATATTAAACAACAAGAAATGGATAATATTAAACAATCAAAAAATTTAATATTAAGTAGTAATAATAAAAATTTCTTAAATTTTATTAAAATAAAAAAACCAAAAAAAATAAAAAAAGAAAAACAATGTTATTTTCCTTTAAAAATGAAAGATAATTTAAACTTATCTAAACAAAATGAACATAATGATTATATAAGTAGAGATTGTATAGAAGACGGAACATGTTTAATTTAAATGTAGATGACAATATTCATGATCTTTTTTTTTATTTTTTTTACATTGATAACCTTTATTAATTCCAGATTTTAATATAGCATTACATTTTGTTTTATCAATATATTTATCAACAACCTCCTTTAATTTATCAAAATCATTTCTAATTAAATATTTTTCAATTTCATAGTATTCAATATGAATATTTTTATGTGGATAAATATTGACTCTCATAGGAAGAAATCCACCATTATTTCTACAATAAGGACATTTTCTAAATAATTGTACATTTTGTTTTATATTAGCCATTTTATAAGAATTAAAAATACATTTATAATGAAATATATGACCACACTTTAATTTAATAGAAGTATTATCTAATGGTTCATAACAAATAGCGCATTCAGGAACTATTTCTTCATGTGTGAAATTCTCTTTAGATATAGTATCACTACAATCCATTTTTTTTTAAATATTACTATTAATAAACTTATTTTTTTAGGTTATTTAAAAATTATTATTTAAAATATAAAAATAATAATTTAATTATACAGACTCCTATTGTTTATTTACCATTTGGTATAAATAAATATAATAACAAAAGTTATATTGATATTTCATTTATAAATATTAAAAATGATCCTATTAT
>Ga0206131_10001254_pt1 | contig 32982 bp, 28 predicted proteins | sample Helgoland_Spring_FD_148636 | JGI IMG/M metagenome (GOLD analysis project Ga0206131, IMG submission 148636) | Pelagic subsurface seawater microbial communities from Kabeltonne, Helgoland, North Sea - Helgoland_Spring_Bloom_20160517_1 | ecosystem: Environmental > Aquatic > Marine > Epipelagic ... | reverse complement strand
TATTATGGTTTTTAAAATTTTTTTTAAATTTACTTTCTAATTTGTGATCTATTGGGTTAATAATAATAAAATTTTGTTTTTTATTTTTTTTATAAAATGAACCACTTTCATTAAATTCTACATAAATTGTATTGATAATCTTTTTAATTTTATTAAAATATTTTTTCATAGTAGCACGATGATAAGCTAGTTTTAATTTATGAAATTTATAATCAGTGAAATATCTAGGTTCTTCTATTATTACAATCTTATCTATATCATGTTGATTTACGATATTTTTTATAATTTTAGTTTGAAATAATTGATTTGGTAAAATAATTAGTATCATTAATATAATATAGTATATAATATATATTTAGCTAAATATTTTTTCAATATTATCAATTAAAAAAAATTGAAAAAATATTTCAATATTGACAAATTATTATATGTCTTCCGAAAGTAATACATCTAATTCTTCTGCTAATAAGCAGTCTAAACAATCCCGAAGAGAAGAAGTAAACAAAGCACTTTGTAGTGCTTGTGACTTTGTATCTCAATCACTGTCTCAAATGATTGACCAAGCAGCTGTTGATAAAGTAGCAACAGTCAGTTCTAAAACAAGAGGCCGTCTACCTAAAGAACTCAATTTTAAAGTGTTTGATATTGAACGTAAGTTGCTAATTCATCTCGGTGTTCTTCGTAAAGAGGGTGGAAAAGTTATCTTTGACCAGTCTGGTCTTCCTTTCCACACTGACCGTGGAGTCAAAGGAGGGCCTCCTGGTTTTTCTTGGAAAACAATTTACAATCGTGAATTTGTCTCCAAGAAAAAGGTAAAGGGAATTTCCGGCGAAGAGTCTACAGTTGATGTTAGGTCAAATAGTAGATTTCAATCTGCAGGAATTACAACATTTCTTGCAATTGATGTCAAACGACTCCTTAATCCTAAGGGTATTAAGGTGATTGATGTTAGTGATAATACCAAGTCTACCAAGACTGTTTATCAAATTACAGTTTTTCCTCTTGAAGAGAATTACAAATCTACACATGGTAGCCCAGGTACACCTTTTAAGAAAGAGTTTGTAAATGACATGCTTCCTGAAACACCATCCGCTCCTGTAAAGGAGGGTATCTGGGTCAAAGCAGTCAAGGGAACAATGGACGAAGTTAAGGAAAATCTCGATGCTAAACTAGAGGCTGTATCTGCTGCAGTTGCAGCTGATGAGGAACAAAATGAACAGGTTGTGTCAGAAACAGTTAGTTCGTCTGATGCTACAAATGTAGACACTACGAATGTAGACACTACGAATGTAGATGCTACGAATGTAGATACAAAACCCCAAGTTGAAGAGCAAATTTCAGCTGAGTAAAAAACCTTTCTTTAATTAATGGAAAAAAAAAATTATATAGTTTTTTTATTAATTATTTATTTATTTATTAATAGACAAAAAGTATATCATGGAATTGATAAAAAGATAGGTAGAGGTTTATTTTGTAATAATATTATTTTCCCTGGAGAAGTTATAGAAACATGTCCAACGCTAGAGGTAGAATATACAGATGATTCTCTTAATAACTACATCTTTAAAAATGGTAATTACTTGTATGTTGGTTTTGGAATAGGAAGTATGTTTAATCATAGTGATGAACCAAATGTTACGTGGTATTTTACTAAAAACAAAGAGATAGAATTTAAAGCTATTAAATTTATTTTATACGGACAACAATTAACTATTGATTATGGGAAAAAATATTGGAAGTATCGTAAAGATAAAATTTAAATCTCTTTTAATTTAATGAAAATCTGTTTAATAGGGGAAACAAGTATAGGTAAAACATGCTTATGTAATAGTATGTTAGGAGCGGATTTTGATAAATTTTCAGAACCTACTATTGGTGCTTCTTTTTACTCTAAAAAATTAAAAAATTTTTATGATGATAAAATACACATCTGGGATACAGCAGGACAAGAACGTTATCGAAGTCTTTCTCCTATGTATACTAGAGATTGTGATATAATCATGTTAATTCTACATAAAATAGATTGTTGGAGAAATAATTTTGAATATTGGATAAGATTTTATTTGAAAAATTGTGATAATAATACTCAACTTATGATAGTTTTTTCTAAAATGGATATTGTTGAAAAAACTCCCGATAATAATGACATTTTATATGTAGAAAATATATTAACACAAAATAACCTAAAAAGTAAAATATTATTTCATTCTTCCAAAAATAAAACTGGTAACATGGAAATAGAAAAAGAAATTATAAATTTAAGTAAAAATATTTCTAAATATAGAAAAAATACAACAGATATAAAATATGGGAGAGATGAATATTGGTGTTGCAATGTAATGTAAATCTATATATAATGTCGTAATATTTGTACTTAAAATCCATTTATATATATATATATATATATATTTATAGAAAAATATTGTATATAATTATAATGTCAAAAGATAATTATATATGTTACATCTTAAAATGTGGTAATTATACTTACAATGGTTGTACTAATAATTTTAAAAGAAGAATTAGACAACATAATGGTGAAATTAAAGGTGGTGCTAAATGTACCTCTAGGAGAGGTCCGTGGGAACCATATTGTATTATAACCGGTTTCAAAGATAACATTGAAGCATTACAAACAGAATGGAGAATAAAAAGAGTAGAAGGTAGAAAGAGACCATCTAAATTCTCCAGACCAAAAGGTCGAATCAAAGGATTAAATCAAATATTAAAATTAGAACAATTTACCAGTAAGAGTCAAAGATTGATTAAAGATATGGAATTAACTATTTATCTTGATAAAGAATATCATGAATTATTGGAAGAAATACCTGAAAATATTTTGTTGAAAGATATTAATGAATTTTTTATGTAGTCGTATTATGAGAAATATTTAAAATATAAAAGAAAATATTTTCCAACGTATATTAACTTATGATTATGTAATTTTAGATGATACAATGTACACCGTAGGATATCTAGACAATGCAGGAAAAAGGGTTATATGTTGATACTAAACATATTTCATTAAATAAAAAGGATGCTAGCAGCCAATTATCAAAATTAACTCAAGATAAAATTAAAGAATTAGCAAGTTTTTGTCCATCTGAAATAAATTTAATGCATCCAACATTAAAAGAATCCTTAGAGTTTTCCGAGCAAGAGTTTAAAAGTGGAAATAGAACATTATTAGATAAATTAGAAAAAGAACTTAATAAAAAGTAAATTTTCCTTATTTTTATTATTTTAAAATTTTAATAATAATAAAAAAATTGATACAATGTAGAAAAAATGAATTTAGATTCATTTTTTTTTGTAATATCTTTTTTAGTGTTCTAAAACCAAAAAAAATTGATACAATGTAGAAAAAATGAATTTAGATTCATTTTTTTTTGTAATATCTTTTTTAGTGTTCTAAAACCAAAAAAAATTGATACAATGTAGAAAAAATGAATTTAGATTCATTTTTTTTTGTAATATCTTTTTTAGTGTTCTAAAACCAAAAAAAATTGATACAATTTCCCATATAAATATAGTATTAATGGATTACCAACTAATAACCGGGGAGAAAAGAAAAGATTCTGATACTAATAATGGACCTGATAGGAAAAAAATGCGATTAGACTATATGCTAGGCAAAGAAAGTGAAGTAAATGTTTATTCAAATGATAATCATATTTATTATTATTCGAGTGTAACTAAAAAATCTGCCCTGGAATTAAATACAGAAATTAGAAAAGTAACTAGAAATCTCCTTAGAATTAGTAGCGATTTTAATACTAATCCACCTCCAATTTATCTTCATATTAATAGTTATGGTGGAAGTGTATTTGCAGCATTATCTGTGATTGATACAATTCAATATAATCCAGTACCGGTATATACAATTATTGAAGGAGCAGCTGCTAGTGCTGCTACAATGATTTCAGTACATGGTAAGAAACGATATATAACTAAATCTGGTCATATGTTGATTCATCAGCTTAGCAGTGGTTTTTGGGGTAAAATGTATGAGATTGAAGATGAATCAAAAAATCTTAAAAACCTAATGAAGGTTATTAAGAAAATTTATAAAAAGAAATCAACTATTCCAGATGATAAACTTGACGATATCCTTAAACACGACTTGTGGTGGAAAAGTAAAAAATGTTTAAAATATGGTCTAGTTGATAAAGTAATTAAAAGTAGTTGGGAGTTATTTGATGAAAACGTTAAAAACAAGATTTAATTTATTTTTTATTTAATTATTCCATAGTTGTTTTTAGTAACATACTAGTAACTTGGTATGGGTTCATATTAGCACCTGGTCTTCTATCTTCAAAGTAACCTTTCTTCTCATCATAAGTATCATTACCAATTCTAACAGATGCACCACGATTAGCTTTACCATGAGTAAATTTATCATAAGATGCAGTTTCATGCGCACCAGTCATACGTCTATCATTATTAGCTCCATATACAGCCATGTGTTCAGCATGTTTATGAGATAATTTTTCAATAGATTCTTCAATATATTCTAAACCTGTTTTTTCAACACCATTTTTGTCTACAGTACCTTCTCTCATATTAAGAGTACTAAAGTTAGTATGACAACCAGAACCATTCCAGTCTCCTTTGATAAGTTTAGGTTCGTAGCTTACCACTACTTGGAATTTTTCTGCAACTCTTTCTAAAAGATATCTAGAAAGCAATAATTGATCACCTGCATCAATTCCTACAACAGGACCAATTTGGTATTCCCATTGTCCTGGTGCTACTTCAGCATTAATTCCACTAATGGTAAGACCTGCATCAACACAAGCCCTAAGATGAGCTTCAACAATATCTCTACCAAAAGCATTTCCAGTTCCTACACTACAATAATATTGACCTTGAGGAGGTGCACGACCTTCATGATCAAATCCTAATGGAAAACCAGAAACAGGATTAACTAAAAAGTATTCTTGTTCTATACCATACCAAGGTTCTTCAGATAAATGTTTATCAAAGATTTCTTTAGCATTAACTCTGTGGTTGTTTGGTAAGGGAGTTCCATCTGGTTTATAAGTATCGCATAATACAATCTTATGGTCTCCTTTTCTAAAAGGGTCTTTAATCATTCGGACTGGTCTGATGATTACTTCACTATCATGGCCTTCTGCTTGTAAGGTGCTACTACCATCGTAATTCCAGTGAGGTAAGGAATCTAAATCAACCATTTTATTCATTACTTTAGTTTTACTTCTTAATTCTCCTTTTCCTCCAATCCATACATATTCATATATGTGCATTAAAATATTATATATTTTTTTTCTTTAGTATGATTTTATACAAAAATTGATTCTTTAACTATTTAATAAATATCAATGAATAATCATAATATTATATTATTAACTGATAGTTATAAAGTTTCTCATCATGTTCAATATCCTCCAAATACTACCAAAATTTACTCATATTTTGAATCTAGAGGAGGGAGACATCAAGAAATATGTTTTTTTGGATTACAGTATTTTATTAAAAAGTATCTTCTTGGAACAGTTGTAACTGAAGAAAAAATTAATGAAGCCAAAATATTATACCAAAAGCATTTTGGTTCTAGTACTAATGTATTCAATGAAGAAGGATGGAGATACGTTTTAGAAAAACATCATGGAAAATTACCAATTGAAATTAAAGCTGTCCCAGAAGGAACAGTACTACCCTATAAAAACGCTTGTATGACAGTTACTAATACTGACCCAAAATGCTTTTGGTTAGTTAATTTTTTAGAAACTCTATTGGTACAAGTTTGGTATCCAATGACAGTAGCAACAAATTCTAGAGAACAAAAGAAAACTCTACTATATTTTCTAGAAAAAACAGGAGATCCTAATACTATTGATTTTAAATTACATGACTTTGGTTTTAGAGGAGTATCTTCTGTAGAAAGTGCTGGAATAGGCGGAGCTGCTCATCTGACACAATTTCTAGGAACAGATACCATAGCAAGTTTAGTTGTTGCTAAAGATTATTATAATTCTGAATGTGCTGGATTTTCTATTCCTGCTTCAGAACATTCTACCATGACTTCTTGGGGTAAGGATGAAACTGATAGTCCTGGAGGAGAACTTGCTGCGATGAGAAATATGTTAACACAATATCCAACTGGATTAGTTGCATGTGTAAGTGATTCTTACAATATTTGGGAAGCGGTTAATGATAAATGGGGTAAATCATTAAAAAATTTAGTAATGGAAAGAAATGGGACTCTAGTAATTAGACCTGATTCAGGACCACCTGCTCTAGTAGATTTAGAGTTACTAAATAAACTAGGTGAAGTTTTTGGATATACCGTAAATTCTAAAGGTTACAAAGAATTACCACCACAAGTTAGAATTATTCAAGGCGATGGAATTGATTATATCAGTTTAGGAATGATTTGTCAAGTTTTAACAGATAATAAATGGTCGATTAATAATATTGCTTTTGGTTCTGGAGGAGGTTTGTTACAAAAATTAGATAGGGATACTCAAAAATGTGCCTTCAAGTGTTCTTATGCTTGTGTTGATGGTAAGGAAATTGATGTTTCTAAAACTCCTCTACATTCACCTGGTAAAAAATCTAAAGCAGGTAAGATGACAGTAAATAAACGTGACAATACCATAGTAACTCTATGTGGTAATATGAGAGATGAAACTGATGACATGTTGGAGACAGTTTTTCTAAATGGAAGTATTATTAAAGAATATTCTTGGGAACAAATAAAAGAAAATTCTAAAATTAAGTTAGAAAATTTAGATAGAGATAATATTAATGTAAATATAGCTGAAATTAAGATGAAATATATTAATAGTTTAAATTATGTTAGAGATGTAGATATTATGAGAAAAGCAGATAATAATTATGTCGAACCATATAAATTAGAATTACCTAAATCTTCTTCTTAACCATCTTTGTCTTTTACCATAATGTGGTGAATATATTGGTTCCTTTACAACAATAACTTTTTTAGTTATTTTATTATTTTTTTGAATTATAGTTTTACGAGATTCTTCTACTTTTGTAGTAGTTGTAGTTGTAGTAGTCGTTTCCTTGTTATAATTTTCTTTAATTTTTCTATTACGACGAGATACTATATTATAATCTGGAATATCTCTAACACTCCAAATATGATAATCCGGTAAATAATTAAACATTTTAAATCTTCTTCTACAACAACTATTGGTACATCTTAAAATCATTGGTGCATCTAATGTTATACATTTTCCGTTTTCATTTCTGGTTACATTACCTTGATAACAAAAATGGTCCCATGTTGGGTTTCCTATTATATGACATCCTACATTTCTAAATTGTTCTATTTGTTTCTCATCTTTAATAAAGTTTCCTTGTATATCAAAGATACCCCCATGACATGTTTTAGTTTTTTTATCCATATATATTGATCTATAAAATAATATTTTATTTTTATAGATTTAATTGTAAGGAAATTTTACATAATCTCTTATAAGCCAATCCTACAATATAGATTGTTTCAGTAATACTAATACATGAATCAGTAATACTAACACCATATTTTAACTCTCCTGTATCTAAGTTTTGTTTACCTTCATTTATATTAGATTCAATCATGACTCCAATTATATTTTTACATATAGTCATATTCATTAAAGTTGTATCTAATACCGCATGTTGATTACGATAATCCTTCATACTATTTCCATGAGAACAATCTATCATGACTGCAGGTGATAATTTTTTACATGACATCATATCAGCAGTTTCTACAATCATATCAATGTGAAAATTAGGTCCATTATTACTACCCCTAAGAATAATATGACAATCTCTATTTCCTTTAGTAGTAACAATTGCAGGTTCACCTTTGTCTGTAATACCCATAAAACAATGGGGGTAACTTGCTGACATTACAGCATCTCTTGCTACCACTACTGAACCTCCTGTTCCATTCTTAAAACCTACTGGCATAGATAATCCGGATACCATTTGTCGATGTACTTGACTTTCAGTAGTTCTTGCTCCAATGGCACCCCATGACATCAGATCAGAAATATATTGTGGAGTAATAGTATCAAGTACTTCATAACCACAAGGTAATCCAATGCTATTAATATCTAAGAGTAGTTTTCTAGCCAGTTCCAGTCCCTTGTTGACTTGGAAACTATTGTCCAAATCAGGGTCATTAATTAATCCTTTCCAACCTATGGTAGTTCTGGGCTTCTCAAAGTAAACCCTCATAACAATTAAGATCTTGTCTTGAACACGATCTGCTAATTGCTTTAATTCTTTTGCGTAAACTAATGCTTCATCAACGTTATGGATAGAGCATGGACCTATAATAAAAAGTTTTCTCCCCGAAATACCTTTTATTATATTGCGAATTTCTTGACGAGTATTCATTACTAAGTTCTTAATACTTTCAGTAATGGGATATTTTTGTTTTAATGTGTCAGGTCTGATTAGTGGTTGAAAGGAAATAATTTTCGTATTTTCCATATAATAAATAATGTATTATTACTTTAACTCGTTTATTATATATAAATTCTAGAAATTAACTTCTTAATATTACTATTATCTGCGTATTGTTCAAGAATAATATCAATATCTTTTCTTTTAACATAATTTGATACTATATGAAAACTTTTAAGATTTTCCAGTTCTGAAAAAGCATCAAATAAATATTTACAACCATCTGGTTTGATATAATTATTATTAAAATATATATGCTCCAAGTTAGTCATATTTTTTATCCCATCTCTAAGATGCATACAACCTTCATCTGAAATATGGTTGTTACATAAAACAAAGTGTTCCAAATTTTGTAACTTACCTAGTACAGTACTAAGATGATAGCAACCAATATTGCTAATATTATTTCTACATAAATTTAACCACTTTAATTGGGTTAAATTTTCTAATGCGGGTACTAAATATTTACAAGTACTATCTGTAATATTATTATTACCCAAGTACAACTCTTTCAGATTAATCATTTTAGAAAGTGGATTTTTTAAGAGCTTAAACCCATCTAATGTCATCTTATTATTCCAAAAATAAATACCCTTAATATTCTCTAATCGTCCCAAAACTCTAGAGATAATCAGACAATTTTTCTTATCAAGAATAACTGAATTAAAATTTAAACCTCCTGTAAAATTATCACCATTTTTTAAAATAGTTTTGGTATCAGTGCCAACTAATTCTTCTAACTTGTTCCAATAAAGATTTTCTAATTTGGGTTTAAAAGTTTTATAATATTTTTTTGAAATTTTCATCAGATTAGAAATAGTAATAAAATCACTGATGATGTAGGAAAATATATGTAATTGAAGTGGAAAATATAAATTCGCCATTATAATTATCTGATATTATATATATATGAATAATTATTATGAAAAATATCTTAAATATAAGATTAAATATTTAAATTTAAAAGACCAAGTTGGAAATGGTAGTATTGTTAGTCCAGAAGAAATAATAGGTAATATGTTAGAATTGTATAATATGGTTTCCGAAAAATATACTGAAGTTTATCTTACAGGTTCTATGGCATTATATTTTTTAGCTCATAATTTTGGAATTGAATTAGATGAAGATTATCCTCTACCTAATGATGTTGATTTTGTAGTTTACTATAATGGTAAATCATTAATTGAAGAAAAAAATATTATTAGTTACAAAAGAGAACAATCTACAGCAGAAAAATCTGTTACTATGAAAAGTGACACTACTGAAAATTATTTTAAGAGTTTCGATATTATAGCTTCTAAATTATATAAAAACCATTATGTAGTAAATTATAATGGACAAGATATAAATGTATTAAATTTAACTAGTATAAAAAATGAGTATATGGATGATATTAATCCTATAAATACTAAAAAATTAGGATTAATAGAAAAATTAGAAAAAATTTCTTTAGAAGCTAAATTAACTAAAAAACCTGTTAATAAAAGAAGATCACAACATGATACTTCTGGTAATATTCCTAAAGTAAGACGAAAAAATTTATTAAGTATGTTCAATATGGCTCAACCTGCTGTAAATGATACAAATGAAGAATCTACTAAACAAATGCACCATAGTTCTTCAGATGAAACTATGTCACCATTAAAACCTAAAAAATTTTCTTTTACTGATATGTAATAAAAATATAATTTATTTATTCATAAAAGCCCAACTATCTCTGACCATATCGGAAATATTATATTCAGCTTTCCATCCTAAAATAGTATTAGCTTTTGTTGGATCACAAACTACTTTACAAATATCTCCTTCTCTTCTATCTCCGTAAATATATTTTAAATTTACCGAGTTTACTTTTTTAAAAGCTTCTACTAATTCTAATACACTAGTACCATTCCCAGTTCCAATATTAAATATATGGGTATTTTCAATATATTTGTTATTAAGATTATGTTCTATAGCGATAACATGACTATTAGCTAAATCAACCACATGTATAAAATCTCTGATACATGTTCCGTCATTAGTATTATAATCATTACCAAATATGGTCAGGTGATTATATCTAGATTCATCTTTAAATTCTAAATTATTATTATTACTAGCAACTCTCATCACATAGGGCATTAAATTATTAGGAACATCTCGTGGGTTTTCTCCTATTAATCCTGAACTATGAGCCCCAACTGGATTAAAATACCTCAATATTACTAATTGAAATGGTTTTTTATTTAAAAAGTTAAAACTTTTAACATAATCTTGCAGAATAATTTCTTGCATATATTTAGTCATACCATAAGGATTAGTAATTTTCATACCTACAGTATCAGTTTCAGATGATACTTTATCTATAGCTCCATAAACAGTAGCTGATGAACTAAATACAAATGACAATATAGGATAATCTTTAATGAGTTTCAATAGATTAAAAGTCATACTTAAATTCTCTTGATAGTAATATAGGGGTTGTCTAACAGATTCACCGACAGCTTTATGACCAGCACAATGAATTATACTTTCTATACTTTCTTTTTTAAAAACTTCTTCAGTATCTTTTAAATTTAATAAACTTATTTGATAAAACTTAATTTTTTTACTAGAAATAGTTTCAATCTTATCTTTAGTTGATAATTCTGAATTATTTAAATTATCAATTACAACAACATCATGGTTAGCTTTTAATAACTCTACACAAATATGTGAACCTATAAAACCTAAACCTCCAGTTACAAGAACTTTCATATTATTTAGATTTATAATTTAAAATGTTATAAATTATATTTAAAATTTATAACATTTTAAAATATAATTTATTTACCTGAAAAATAATCATAAAGGAAAAAATTTAAACCATAAAGAGGAGCCATACGTGTAGATCTTACTAATCCTCCTCTCCAAAATCCAAGTACACCATCATTAGCAATAATATCTTTGGTAGCTGATAATATACTACTATTAGAAGCTTGTGTTTTAGTTTTTATTACATCAATTGGATTATTTACCATAACTGCTGTAACAGCACCTAATGACCCGGTAACTAATTTTCCACTATGGTGACCTAAAGTTGAAGAAAAATATTCACTAAAATAATCATAAAAAGTGAAACAAACCGCTTGATTAGTTCCAGTTCTCACCATAGTAGGTAGTAATCCTTTAAAAAGTATTTTAGGATTTTGATATATTTTAGGTTTTAACATTCTTAAAGTATTATTTTTCATGGCTTGTATTTTAAGATATTCTGAAGGAGTATAGATAAGACAAGATTCTATTATACCAGACATAAAACCAGCTGTCATTCTACTTTCTACACCATTATTTGTGAGAAAGTCAAAAGTATAAAATCTAAGTGCTACTCTAGGAATACCACCTCCCATATGTGAACCTAACCCTCTGGTAAATCCACGTAGACCATATTTTTTATATTCATATTTGAAATTATCCATGATAGATTTACCATTCATTTGTCTTTTAATTTTAACATATTCCATTGGCCATGTTATAGATTGTGAAATCATACCAGTCATTATGCCAGCATAGATGGTTTGATTCATTAAAAGGTTAAATATTTTTATTCTAAAATGTTTAAATTTTTCCACCACAAAAAAAAAATCTTATTAATTATTTTAATGGAATCAAAAATTAAATATCTTATAAATAATATTTTTGATAATTTTGATTTTGAAAAGGGTTCATTTAAAGCTTCTCCCTCAAATGAACCTAACTATAATTATCATTGGGTTAGAGACTCTTGTCTTATTGTAAATATTATGATTGATGCTTACACACGAGGATTTATTGAACCTAAAAAATTTATTTCCTTTATTGAAAATTTTTTAGCCTTTGAGAGAAAAACAAATAATATATCAATCATGTCTGGTCTTGGAGAACCTAAATATAATCTGGATGGAACACCCTATATGGAAGATTGGGGTAGACCTCAAAATGATGGTCCTGCATTAAGATGTATGGTATATCTTAAACTGATGAATGTATTACCTTATTATAATAAAGTTCTTAAAAAATTATTAGAAAAAAACATTGATTATATTAAAAAAAATATCTATCAAAAAAACTTTGACTTATGGGAAGAAGTATCTGGATATCATTTTTACACTAGTTACTTGCAACTTATAGTCTTATTACAAACGGATAAACAATATAATAATACTACTGCCATAAAACATTTACAAGATCTTTTAGATCGTTTTCAAAAAGACGATCATATTATTAGTAGTATTGAAACAGGTCACAATAGAAAGTTTTTAGATGCAAGTGTTTTAATGAGTTTTCTTCATAGTGATACGCATCCAGAACATTGGTTACCAAGATGTAATAAATTAATTAGTATGTTAAAAAAAGAATTTAATACTATCTATCCCTTTAATAATTATTCTAAAACTGATTGGTTTGGTAGATATCCAGAGGATGTTTACTATGGTGGTAATCCATGGGTAATTTGTACTATGGCTAAGTTAACTTTCGAATACAAGTACAAACTTAAGAGTAAATTATATATTTTAGATCAATTTAATCATGTCTGGAATCACATGGACTTAGTTAAAGATCAACCAGAACAAATAGATAGAGCAGATGGTTCTAGTAAGAGTGCTAGATATCTTACTTGGAATAGTGTAGAACTTTTACGCTTTATCTTTACTTTTCTTGAATGCTAAAGACCTCATTTAATCTAATATTTTAATTAGTAAGAATCTATAAATATTGAATTTTCTTTATTTAAAAATAATTCAATATGGAGTATTACACTATAAATTATGATTATAATTTTAAAAGTAACATTATTGCTTTTGATATGGATAATACTATAATTTCAACAAAATCTGGTAAACGTTTTCCTAAAAGTATGGATGATTGGAAATTTATATTTGAGTCAAAAACTAAATTAAATAAAATTGCTAAAAAAAATAGCATTATTATAATAACAAATCAATTAGGAATAACTAAGAATAAGACTAAGATTGAAGATATTGAGGGCAAATTAGATATGATTCGTCAAGAATTAAATATACCAATCTTAGCCATGATTGCTTCAGCTGATAATAATTATCGAAAACCTAGAATAGGGTTCTACATGATGTTAGAAAAGATGTATTTGGAGAAAAATAAAAAGATAAAATCTTTTACCTATGTTGGAGATGCAGCTGGTAGAACAGGAGACCATAGTGATAGTGATTATAAATTTCTCTTAAATGTTTCAAAATATACTCCTAATATAGAAACTAAGTTTTATCTACCTGAAGAATTTTTTGACAAGGAGACTAATAATAATAAAAATATTTTAGGATATGACCTTAGTTACAAAGGTAAGGATTCTACAAAAAAAATTATTTCAAAAATAGATTCAATTACAGATAGTCTTAAGAATCAAGTAATTTTAATATCTGGTTATCCCGCAAGTGGTAAAACAACCTTAGCATCTAAATTATCTAAAAAATTAAATATAGCATATTTCAGTAAAGATAAAGATAAGGGAAAATTTAAAAAACTTTTAAAAAATCAAGTCGATAGTGATTATAATTTTATAGTAGAAGGTTTATATTATGGTGATAAACAAAGGAATGAATTAGAGAAGTTAATTGGCGAAAAATATCAAATTATTAATCTAGTAATGGATGTACCGTATGATACAGCAATTCATTTTAATAAATTTAGAAGTTTAACAGAAGATGTAAATACTATACCACCTGTAGTTTATAATACTTATAGAAAGTATTACAAAGATTATACCAAAGCTACTATTATTAAAGTTAATCCTAAACTTTCCAAAAAGAAATTATCAGAAATTAACCAGTTTTATTTATAAATTAATAAAAAAAATTGCAATATATATATATATATATATATATTATGAGTACTAGTAAAACTTATGAATTTTTGGACGGACCTCCGTTTATTAATGGTAAAATGCACCATGGTCATGCCTTAGTATCTTCTATTAAAGATACTATTTTACGACATAAAGAAAGACAAGGTTATGAGATTGAATATAACTTTGGATTTGATGAACATGGTTTACCACTTGAACAAGCAGTAGAAAAAGAAATTGGAGATAAGATGGATCTAAGAAATCCTGATAACCTTTCTCTATTTTGTAATACAGCTAGAAATATTATTTCAAAATATACCCTAAAATGGATTGAAAGTTTCGGTAAACTCAATCGTAAGATTGACCTATCTAAACAATATCATACTAGTGATATTAGTTATATGGATAGTTTATGGAGTAATTTTCATAAATTGTATCAAAATGGACTTATTTACCAATCTTTTAAAGTTATGCCCTATAGTCCAAAATTAGGATGTAGTTTGAGTAACTTTGAAGCTAATAGTAATTATGCTACGATTAATGATAATACTGTTACAGTTGCATTTCCTTTGATTGAAAAATCAACTAATACAATTGTAGATAATACTTTTCTATTAGCTTGGACAACAACACCATGGTCTCTAGTTGGTAATATGGGGTTAGGTGTAAATCCTAAACTTACATATGTTACTGTTGAATCTGGGGATAAATTTTATCTGGTTGCAGAAACTCTAGTAGCGAGTAATTTTAAAAGTGATTATAATATTGTAGATAAGATTAGCGGTAGTGACCTAGCTAAAGATTTCAGGTATCAGAATATTTTTAGAATGATAGAATCTGATTATATGATTCATTCAGCTGATTACATTACAGATTCATCTGGTACGGGTATTGTACATTTAGCTCCGATGTTTGGTGATGAAGATTTTAAAACTATGAATATCATAGACCTTCCTGTCTTTCTAGACAAACATTTGTGTTTCTTAAAAGATTTTACAATGATTGGAATGGAAGCAGGAACATTCCTCTTAGACACAGAAGTTCCAATTATTAAATTTCTGGCTAGAAATGGTCTGTTATTTTCTAAAAGAAAGATTACCCATTCTTATCCTATGTGTTGGAGAACAGATACTAAACTGGTGTATTATGCTAATTCTGCTTGGTTTCTCAATGTAACAAAAATCAAGGAACAATTGATTGAAAATGTTAAAACGATTAATTGGCACCCACATGAAGTTGCTGAGAAGAGGTTTAATAATTGGGTTAGTAATTCAATTGACTGGTGTCTTTCTAGAAATAGAATTTGGGGAACACCGATTCCTATTCTAATTTCAATGGAAAATAGTGAAGATATCATCGTACTTAAAAATAAAAAACACCTAGAAGAATTATTGGGATATAACGTTACTGACATTCATCTTGATAATGTAAGAGATTTAGAGATTAATTATAAAGATAAAAAATGGAAATTGATGGGAGATGTATTTGATTGTTGGTATGAATCTGGTATGGCGTGTGTAGTTAAACAAAAAAACCCAGATAAGTTCGAACCTTTTGATTTTATTACAGAATCTTTAGATCAAACACGTGGTTGGTTCTATACTCTTAATGTACTTTCAACAGCTTTACATAATAAACCAGCTTTTAAAAATGTTAAAGTATCTGGATTAATTATGGCAAGCGATGGAAAAAAAATGTCTAAACGTCTCCAGAATTATACAGACCCAATGGAACTAATTGAAAAATATAATAGTGATGTTCTAAGATTATATCTAGTTAGTAGTCCTGCATCTAAAGGCGAAAGTTTTAATTTCAATGATGATGATATTAGTAAATTATTTAAAAAATTTACTCCTATTGAAAGTGGTATTAATATGTTTAATAACTATGGAGTTAAAATTAATACAGAACATACTATTAAAAAATATTCTAGTTTAGATATTTATATTATTGAAACTATTAATAAATTTCAAAATACATTTTCTATTAAATTAGATAACTATGATACTTCTAATTTGGATAATAATATTATTCATATGATTGATATTATTTGTAATGTCTATATTAGATTATCTCGTGACAGAATGAATCATAATATGGGTGAGGAAGAATATAATAATTGTTATAAAGTATTAGATTATGTTCTTAATACCTTCATAGATACAGTATATCCAGTTATGCCAGAATATTATGAAAAATGGAAGGCTATTAAAAAATATATTAATTACGAAACTACTATAACTTTACCTAATAACTCTAGTATCAATTTTGAAAAAGTAATTCATTTTATTGAATTAGGTAGAAAGTTTCGAGATAGTTGTAAGATGAGAATTACCTTACCACTAAAACGTTTAACTTTTTATCTAACTACACAAGATTTAGAAATGATGAGAGCATCATCTAGTTATATTGTTAATGAACTAAATATTGAAACAATTGATTTTAAAGATGTTGATAGTTTACCAGGACAATTTAAACCAATTGTTGGAAAAGTAGGAAGAGTTTATAAAAAAGAAACTAAAAATATTTGTAAAATGATTTCAAATGCAACTAGCAAGGAAGAACTAAATAATATGGGAATTAATTCAGATATGTACATTAAAGAAATTAAACTTATTGATCATGATAATATTAGATACTTGAATGATAATGATTCAGTAATTGAAGGTGATATTACAGTAGATGATGATAATATTATGAAGGAAAACCTAACACTACTAAAAAAGAAAATTAATAGTGTTAAGAAAGACATGGGATTAAATTGGTTTGATAGTGTTAGTCTGAAATTAAAAAAAGATGCAATTTTAGAAAGTTATCAAGAATATCTTGAAAAGTTATATATCAAATATAAGTGGTATAATGAAGATTTATGTGATTCTAATAAATTTAATGATTGGAATTTTATTATTTCCAAAGAAACTTAAAAAATTCAGTAAAACAAAATTCTCTTTTTTTAGGTTTTGGTAAAAATTTATCGGATAAATCTATTTCAATCATTTCATCTACAAGTAGATTAAAAATTTTCTTTTCAATAAATTTTTTATCGTATTTGTTTATTTTAATATTATGAAAAATAATATCAAATCTTTTAAAATTTTTTCTAGTTTCTTCTAGTATTGGTGTCGTATTAAAATCTTCAACCATGTCACTTTTATTTAATACAATTAAAATTGGAATATCATCTTTAAGATGTTCTTTTAATTCAGATATCCAATAATTAAATGATTTGAACACATCTTTAGTAAGATCTAAAAATAAAACTATCATACTATTATCATTGTAATAATTTTTTAAAATAGGACGAAATCGTTGAGCTCCAGATAGATCCCACACACTTAATCTGATTTCTCTATTACCATAATTGGTAATTTTAGAATCATAATCGACTCCTACTGTAGGTGTCACTGGAATATTTTTGTTAAAAATTTTTCTCATTACTGAGGTTTTACCAGAAGATTCATCTCCTAAAAAACAAACTTGGAACTTGGAAGAGTATAAAGAATTGTTTAAATTATTATTAAACATTAATTTAAGATATATTTTTTGTAAAATAATTAGTAAAATATATTTTATATTAATTATTTCTAAACATTTAATATGCGAGTATATATGGATGGTGTTTTTGACTTATTTCACAGAGGTCATTTAGAAGCTATAAAGAAAGTTAGAAATGACGCTGGGATATATGGTACTGTCATTATTGGTGTAGTTAGTGATATGGATGCTAATTCTTATAAAAGATGGCCAATTATTAAAGAAGACGATAGGGTTGAGATTGTATCTAATATAAAAGATGTAGATGATGTTATTTTCCCTTGTCCAATGAGTGTTACTAAAGAATTTATAGAAAAACATCAAATAGATTTAGTAGTACATGGATTTGCTGATGAGAGTGATTTTAATAATCAAAAAGAGTTTTTTAAGGAAATAATAGATTTAGGTAAGTTTAAAGTTCAGGAATATTATAAAGGTTCTAGTACTACTGAAATAATTAAAAAAATAAAAAAATTGAATTAACAAGGTATTTAGGAGAATTTTATATATGCCTTCTAAAAAGAAATCTGCTGCTAAATCTTCTCAAGTTACTGCTAAGGAACTACTCCTAAGATGGACACAAATTGCATCTGAACTTAAAGAACTAGAAGAAAAAAGAAAGCAACTTTCCCAAGAACATGATGATATTACTCAACAATTAGTATCAATGGAATTTACAGTAGAAGAATCTGCTACCGAAGAAAATGAAGAAATCGATGATACAGTCGAAGAACAAGAAGTCAAACCTAAAGGTAAGGGTAAATCTTCCAAAGCTGCTAAAGCTACCAAAGCTACTAAAGGTAAAACTACAAAAGCTGCTAAAGGTAAAACTACCAAAGCTGCTAAAGGTAAAACTACAAAAGCTAAAACTAGCAAAGGTAAAAAAGCGGTAAAAAAGCCTGTAATGATTGCAACTGAATCTACAGGTAGTGATACTGATAGTGATACCGATAGTGACAGTGATTAATTTTTTTATGTGATTATAAGAATATCTTAAATAGAAAATAAAATCATTTTAATTCATGATTTGTTTTAACAAAATCCTGAATAGTTTCCAAATATATTCCGAAGGAATTTAAAAATATTGATTTACAATAAAATCATTTTAATTCATGATTTGTTTTAACAAATCCTGAATAGTTTCCAAAAAATAAAAAATATTGATTTTCTTTCATTTATATAATATTATATATGAAAGATAAGTATCATAAACGGATTTCCAAAAGATTAAAAAAATATTGGGATTTCGAAAAATTAAAGGATAAACAATTACAAATTGTGGAAGCTTTAATGGATAAAAGAGATGTTGTAGGATTATTACCAACAGGCTATGGTAAATCAATGACTTATCTAATTCCTCCATTAATTAAAAAAAAAACTATGTTTATCATTAGTCCTCTGATATCTTTAATGGAAGATCAAAAAGAAAAACTAATCGAAAAAAAAATACCAGTAGCTACATTACACAGTAATAATAGTAATAAAGATAGAGATATTTTTGATATTATTGATGGTAAAATTAAAATAGTTTATATGAGTCCAGAATATCTTATTTCAGGAGATGGGCTTAATCTAGCTAAAGTTTTAGTGGAAGAAAAAAAAATGGGGTTTATGGCGGTAGATGAAAGTCATTGTATTAGTCAGTGGGGTCATGATTTTCGACCACAATATCAACAACTTTCTAAATTTCGGACTCTTTTTCCAAAGATTCCTATATTGGCAGTAACTGCAACTGCTACCGAAACTGTAGCTAATGATATTATAAACGTGTTGACTTTGAAAAAACCATTAGTTGTTAGTGCTAATTTTGATAGACCTAATCTTTACATTAAGTGTTTAGACGTTAAATATGCAAACTTGGAATTTTTTAGTAATATATTATGTCCTAGTGCTAATAAACATAAATTTAATCTTCAAGGAAAATGTTTACTATGTAAAAAAGATAAAAATAATTTGAAATATACCAGAGAAGAACTTGATATGATGGATGGTAATCTTTCTTCATATAGAAAGGGTAAAATGACAAAATTAGAGGAAATAGATTTTATGAAACCATATTTGAAAAAATATCCTGATGAAAAGATTATTATATATACTAATAGTCGAAAAGAAACTGCAAAAATAGCGGATATGATTAATGAATATATGTCTACTAAAAATAAAAAGAGAACTGTTTATTCACAAGCATATCATGCAGGTATGAGTAAAAAATCTAGAGAAAAGATACAAGAAGAATTTAGTAGTGGAAAATTTAATGTTATAGTTACAACTATTGCATTTGGCATGGGAATTGACCAAACAGTTAGATGTGTTCTAATCTTAGGTTCACCATCATCAGTTGAAGAATACTATCAACAAATTGGTCGTGCAGGAAGAGATGGTAAACCAAGTGAAGTTGTATTATTTTTCCAAATGCAAAAATTAGTCCTACAAAACAACATGATTAGTAGAAATTCTAGAAACAAATACTCGACTATTACCAAAAATAAAAGAAATAATCTTTATCGAATGATGGACCTGTTTAAAACCAAAGGATGTCGTCGTAAGTTTATTCTTAATTATTTTGGACAAAAACCTAAATTTTTTTGTTGTAATAATTGTGATAATTGTTGTGAGAAACAGTTAAAAGATTATACTGATAAAGTATACAAAGTAGCTATCACTGGTATAGATATGGATTTGATATATTCAGATAAAGATAAAAGTAGATTTATTGAATCTGGATTATATAATAATCGATTTAATCGAATGACAGAAAGCGATGAACTAACTTTTTGGAAAAAGATGATTAGAGTGAATAATATTAAAAAAAATAAAATACCAACTAAATTAAAAATAATGGTATAATTATTTTATATCTATATATATATATATATATATATATGAGTTATTATGATAAATATATTAAATATAAAAAAAAATATTTAAATTTACGAGATTCTATGATTAAAGATAAATCAGTTAAATATTTAAAAGCTGGAACAAAAACTGAAGGAGAAACAAAAACTGAAGGAGAAACAAAAACTGAAGGAGAAACAAATTCTTTTATAGTTAATATTTTTAAAATAGAGAAGGAACCTGGATTTAATAAATATAATATAGTTCATACTGAAGACCCTGAACATCTTATAGATCAACAAATATTTTCCAATTCATTCAATATTAATTTATTAGAAGGGGTCGAAAAACTAAATGAAGATGCACAGAATATTTATAATTTTATTACGACAGATAAAGACTGGGGTGTACCGGCGGGTAAAGAGATTTGGGAAGTATTTGATAATATTACATATTTGTTTTTATATTCACCAGAAATATATAATTTTTATAAAAAATTAGCCAATGAAACAAAAATGTCGATAACTGTATGGAATGGCGATGCATCTTCTTTTTCATCTTATAAAAGTAAAAATGTCGATTTACCCTATCGAGAAGGTTTAAATATTTTATTATCATGTAGTAGTGCCTCATTAACCAAAGATTTAAATATAAAATACAATCAAGATAATAAATTTTTTATTGGCTTTGGAGACAACATCCATACATACGGTAATAACATATATAGTTTTTGTGATTATGGGCCTTATTTAATGAACATAAAAAATAACGAAAAAAAAAAAGAAGAATTTGTTACATTATGGAATAATATGAATAATATGAATGATAAATACCCTATTGTAAAATTAATAAAAATATGGAAGCAAATATATCTTAAAAATAAAAACGAAGAAAAAAGTTGTCGAGTTTTAAGATATAAAGGAATTAAAGATGGAATAAAGATGTTACGAACAAAGAACTCCTATTTTAAAAGTAGAAATTTTTGTAATACTGACATAAAATGTACAAGTGATATCGAGAAAGATGAAGAAGAATTTGAAAATTTTATATTTAAATTAATGGATTTAAAAAATAAAAAAAATAAAGAAAAAGAAGCCGAACGAAAGAAGAAAAGAGAAGAAGAAGGAAGAAAAGTACAAGAGATAATTAATTATTATTCCAAACTTTTTGATGACAATAAAAATTTAAAAAATGGGTCGACCATTGAAATTGAAATTGATAAGGAAAAGGGATTTTTATATGAGAATAAAATAAATGAAAAAATTAATGAAATCGATATTAATGATAATGTAAAGTTTTATACTTACATGGATACATTAAAAGATTTTAATAACAGTAATAAAGAACAAAAGGATCTAAAAAAAATAAAAATTTATTGGAATGTGAAGGAGCTTTTAAGTGAGGACGAGGATGATGATGATGATGATGATGATGATGATGGTGATGATGATGATGATGGCGAGGTATCAGAATATAATTTTGACGAGTCTGATGATGATGAGGATGATGATAAATTTAATCCTTTGTATAGATAATTTTTGAATTTTTATATCTGTGAAATTTTATTTTGAAAAAAATTTTTAACGTGCATTCATCTATTTTTAACAGTAATGTCGATGATTATAAATTTTTGATTATTTTATATATACTATTTCTATTGAAGATGATGTATTTTATGAAGAAATAAATTTAACTTTAGTAACTATACTAGAATCTGTAGTGACCATCGGATCATATGTATTCGGGAAAAACAAATTATTATACCAAAATCAATTGATGGAATAATACGCTCAACAATTAAATATTACAAAATACCAGCTCAAGTTACTATTTAATATATTTAATTATTTTTTATAATTTAATTAAATTTATTTCTTTTTTTATATAATGAAAAATTCAGTTAAAATTAATTACTACAGTAAATATTTAAAATATAAAAATAAATATTTAACTTTAAGAGATTCTATGGTTAATGATAACGAGAGTATAATATTAAAGTTATTTGAAGAGAATAAAAAATTTGTTAAAATAGAAGAGGATACTAATCAAATGTTTCAAGATAAAAAATATGCTTTAACTTATGGTGAATTAACAGTTGATGGATTTAAATCTATCTTGAATAAATTAAAAGAGATGGGATTCAAGGAACCCTTAGTCTTAGCAGATCTTGGTTCAGGTATGGGGAAGATACCTATTATGGCAGTTCATTATGGAAATGCAGAAAAAGCAGTTGGTGTTGAATTAGCCAAAGAAAGACATGATACTGCTGTTAGTATGAAAAGTAAACTCAGCCAAGAATATCAAGATAAATTAACTTTTATTAATGGAGATTTGTTAAAGGATATAGATTTAAAAATATTTAACGTAATTTTTATTTCTAATTTATGTTTTAGCCCAGAAATAAATATTAAATTAGGAAATAAATTAAAAGAATTAAAAATAGGAACATATATTTTCTGTAGTAAAGAAATTAACGTCCCTTATTTAAAATCATTAGGAAGTATTAAAGTAGTAATGACTTGGACACAAAATTCAGATTTAAAAATATATCAAAGAATATAATGAAAGAAAATATTGTGGTAATAGGTTCAGGATGGGCAGGAGCATCATTAGTTAAACATTTAGATTCAGATAAATTTAATATTACTGTAATTTCTAATAATTTAGAATTTGTTTATACACCCTTGCTTACATATAAATCTATGAACAATATTAACTTAAATTATCCTATAGTTTCAATCAATGATAATATTAAAACTATTAAAAAAAATATTGATATAGAAATGATAGATTTTAATAATAATTCTATAAAAATGAATGATAATAATATTAAATATAATATTAAATATAATTACATAGTTTTTGCAAATGGTGCAACTATAAATACTTTTAATATTGAAGGAGTTGAAACATTTTGTCATTATATTAATAATTTTAATATAAATAAAGTAAATAATATTGATAATATTTATGTGATAGGGACAGGACCTACTGGTACAGAAATGATAGGATATTTATTAGATTATAAAAAAAGTACTAATGCTAATTATAATATAATAGCAATTGATGGACTTGATGGACCATTAAATATGATAAAAGATAGTTCGGAAATAGTAAATTTTTGGAAAGAACAAGATATTGGTCAATATTATAATAATTTTGTAAAAAAAATAACAGATAAAAATATTATTACTACAAATAATAATTTTAATACTAATACAAATGATGTTATTTTATGGTTAGGTGGTGTTAAAATAACTCCCTTGAGTATAGAAGTTAATAATTTTTTTAAAAATGAAAATAGACTAGGTATTGATACTAATGATAGTATGATGGTTAAAAATTCTAGAAATGTATTTGCAATAGGTGATTGTAATGGTTTAAAATTACCACCTACTGCTCAAGTAGCTTATCAACAAGGTAAATTTCTAGCGAATAATTTTAATAATAATTCTATTAATAATTCATTTACATATAATGATATGGGTAGTTTTTTCTATTATGGACAAGGTAATTCAGTTTATAATTATAAAAAAACTTTACAATTTGGAGGAAAATTGACAGGTTACTTGAATAATTTTGTTCATTTGTATAACTGTATAAATTTTAAACAAAGTTTACAAATATTAAAAGAAAAATATTTAAAATAATTATCTCTATCATTATATGTATAACTAAAGTTCCCTTGAGGAAAATCCTGATAATAAACTGAAATACTTTTATTATCAGATTATTTACATCAATTCAACAAATATAAACTTATTTACTTTGTAGATAAGTTTATTAAATAATTGGAAATAACAATAAAATTCTCTGCAAGAATTTTATATTTCCTTTTTTTTTATTATTTTAAAATTAAGTATTTTAATAATAATAAAAAAATTAATAAATGTAAAAAAAATGAATCTAAATTCATTTTTTTATTTTTTATCTTTTTTTGTTCTTTCGAAAACAAAAAAAATTGATAAAAACACCTTTTTTTATAATTATTAATGTATAATAACTATGATTATTCGAGCTTTTATTCACCATCTGGTTGCTGGACTCCTATGAGTGGAATTCCACCAAGTAACGCTATTCCTCCTATTGGTCCGTCCAATAATAGTTGTCCATCTGGATACCGTACAGTTCCAGTAGAAGTAAGACCAATTAATGTGAATTTAACCGTTAACTCGAATAAGAGTTTTACCGTTTTTCAAAAGGAACAAGTATTTAATACACCTAATAAAAAAATTATAGTACCTGAAGTTAATATTAAAGTCACCGTGGAAAAAGATAAACCACCTTATAAGGGTCAACGTCGAAATAGACGTCGAAACAATTCAAATTATAGAAGAAATTATAATAGGAATCATAGGCCTTTTTATCATAGAGATTCACCTAGATTTAATCCACCTAGAAGATTTCCTCCAGGAACTAACAATGGTTCTACACAAACTAATTTATTTTCAGGTGCTAAAATGATTGAAATAGATATGAAATCATTAAAAGGAAAAAATATAATGGAAGAAATTATTAATACAATTTTAGGTACTGAGAAGAAAAAAGATATTAAAGAAAAACTTGAAGCTCCTATTTCCAAAGAAATGAATTTTGATTTGGAAAAAGAATATAATGAGCTTCCATTTGAAGTTAAAAATCTTAATGATTTGATTGCATTAGCTGACCTTTATGATAAAACTAATGAACATATGTTCGGATTTAATATGAAAAGGTTAAATATTATTAAAGATTCTCTTGTTAAACTTAATGAAGTTATTGGAATGCAAGATGTAAAAAACACTATTACCAATAAATTGATTACTTATCTCCAGGGATTAGGTGACATGGATGATATGAATCATATAGTTATTCAAGCTCCACCTGGATATGGAAAAACTATGTTAGGATTTCATCTTAGTGAGATTTTCTATAAACTAGGTCTAATTAAAGTACTTGTTAAGGATCCTGATGATATTCCAGATTTAGTGGAAAATCATACTCATCCTTTTACTGGAGAAAAAATAGACTTTCCTTTTATTGTAGCTAAAAGAAAAGATATGATTGGAGAATATGTAGGTCAAACTGCACCCAAGGTAGAAAAAATGGTAAATAAAGCTCTTGGTGGAGTTCTGTTTATTGATGAAGCTTACAGTCTTGGTAGTAAAGGTAAGGTTTCTTATTCGGAAGAATGTATTAATACTCTTAACCAACTTTTATCTGAAAAGGCAGGACAATTTATTTGTATTATTGCTGGTTATAAAGAAAATCTGAAAGAATCTTTTTTCATTAATCCTGGTCTTCAAAGACGTTTTAGAATGATTTTTGAAATTAAAAAATATAATGAAAAAGAACTAGCACTTATTTTTCAAAAAATGGTTATTGATAAAAAATGGAATCTCGGAGAAAAAATTTTAGAAAATGACATGAAAAAATTAGTAAATTTCATGAAAACAAATCAAGAACAATTTAAGTATTGTGGTGGAGATATGGAAACACTTTTACAAAATGTTAGAGATGCTCATAGTATGAGAGTATTTGGGTCCCATCCTAAAAACAAGAAAATTATTACTATGAAAGATCTTAAAGAGGGTCTTGAACTATTCAAGCAATCTAATGACAGAGATGATGTTCGTAATTATATTATGAAGAGCCTATATATTTAATTATAAATAGTATTTTGAGTAGATTTACCAGGCCAATTTTTTTGATTTATATTTCCAATTCTTACTAATTTTAAAATAATAATATCTATAATATGTTCAATTTCTATGATAGAATTACTTTCTATTTCAAATAAACTTTTATCTTCTAATAAATCTTTTAAATTTTTATTATTGTTATTTATCATAATAAAACAAGAATCCCATTTTTTAGTATTCTGATAATAACCATGTGCAAAACCTAATTCATCAACTATATTAACAGTTTTAATAAAAGCTCCCTCAATAAATTTATATTCTAAATTTTGATAATATTCTGTTAATGGATAATTAATAATTAATGTAACACTTTGTTTTTTTATAATATTTTTAATAAAATCATTTGGTATATTATAATATGATTTTAGTTGTGGATTAGTAATATTAAATATTTTATTAATTATTCCATACCCACAAATAGGACCAACTGTTCTGATAAGAATATTGTACTCGTCTTCTAATGGATAATTTATAACTTTATTTACTTTATTTAATATATTTACTTTATTGATATTTTTATTGTTTTCTGTTACAGCAGTAAATAAAATAATATTATCTTTAGTAAAGTATTTGATGGGTTTTATTCCATGAGGACTTAGACCTTGAGAAACAATAATTAATTTATCATATTTTTTTGAAATAATATCATTTATACCGTTAATTGGAATGAAATTCATTCTATATCCTCTATCGTTAGCAATATTTACTAAATATTTAGCGTGTACCATGGAAGTACCAATACCTGTAACCAGATAAGAAAAGTCCTTATTAAACTCAAAATCAGGTTGATTCAAATCCATAAGATACTTATTACTATTTTTGATTCTTTGTTGTAGGATGTGGTGCCCTTTAGAATCATTAGGATCAATACATATCCAATCTTCAACCATTATATTACTTTTATTAAGTGAAGCTTCTAATTCTTTCCTAGAACCATCAGAATAAAACATTTTTATTTTTCTATTTTTTAAATGATGTTTTAGTAGTAATGTTACTGGTAATAAGTTTCTTCTTTTAGTTATTCCGGTTTTTTCAAAGCCTTCATTTTTTGGATCAATAATATACTTACCAATGTTAAAATCATGACCATTATGATTTGCAACTATAACTATACCTCCACCATTTTTAACACATTCATAGATTGCAGTTGAATATTTGTTCTTGTAAGTATTGTTTTTTAAAGGAAATCTATTTAGAATAAATTCAGAATGAATTCGAACAACTGGTGTTACCACATTTTCATTATATGATAAAACCATAGTTTCACCATGTTTAGCAATGTCATAATATACATCTACTTTAAACCAATAAGGTTTACATATATCTGATTTTACTAGGTATTTACCATCTTTGGTTTTTTCATATTCTAAACTTATCTTAGAATCAGGTTTATCATCCATAATAATAAGGTTATTAACTGGTTCTATAGGTAAATAATATGATGCACAATGTATAAATCTTTTTTGAGGTAAATGATATGGTTCAAATGGTTTAACACTTGGTTGATATTCACCAGTTGCAACATCATTTAATAATTTAGTTAGTTTGTGTCCTGATTTCATTTTAGATTCTAAATATTTCCTGTTAAAAGGATTAGGAGGAAATTCAACTGAAATTACTTCTTTTAAATTTAATCCTAATTTAGTAAATTTACTAATCTTATCAGGATTATTTGTCATCAGATTAAACTCTCTATCAACTATATCTAAAATTACACAAATATCTTTAACATTTCTATAATCACGATAATCATGTTGTAATCCCATCTTTTCGTAAGCATCAAAAGTTGTAATACAATCATGATGATGCTGAACCATTTGACAACCTCTAGATTTACTTATATACGAGGCACCCCTTCCACTCTGTAATAGGTAAAATAAAATCCCATTTTTTTTTTCAACTATTGTTTTTAAGGCTTCATTTAATTGTTGTACACAATCACAATCCATACTTCTTAAAGTTTCAGAAGTCAAACAACTTGAATGTAACCTAATATAAAATTCATTATTAGATAAATCTCCGTGGACTAGAGCGAAAACGTATTTGATATCAATGATATCTTGGAAAACATATACAATAAAAGGTCCATATAAGGTTTCTATATTTATTGATCCAATAAATATAGTAGTACCATATATTTTTTTCATTATAATAATAAATATTTTTTATTATTATAATATTTATACAAGTTTATTATCACCTCGTTCTTTCATTTGTGCTTGTAGGAGATTATTAAATTCTTCAGTAGGAATAGGTTCATCAACATCAATCTTTTTAAATTGAGTTTTAACTTTTAACATGTAACCGTTTTCTAAAATTTTAATTTGATTTTTATCGAGAAAATCTTTTAAACACATTTTATAAAAATTAACTACTTTAACATCATTCTTAATTGATAATGTGTCAATAATATCATCTAGACTATATGTATGTTCATCATCAAATTCAAATTTTTGATGAAAAAGTTCAACTAATTTTTGGTAAGTTAATACTTCATCATCATTAAGTGTTAGTGAATTGACTTCTATCTTGACTTGGTCTACTGAATAATAGAATTTATTTAATAGTTTTTCTTTAAGTGTTTCAAGATTCATATTAAAAACATACTCACCTACATAGGATAATTCTGGAAACATTTCCATAGAAATAATATTTCTATTAATTCTATCTTTATCATTATAATAAACTTTCATAGTTGTTGGGTTAAACATTAAATCAATAATTGTTTTATTTTCATCTAAAATTAATTCAGTTACATTACTTACAGTACATACATTATCACTAGGTTGATAAGCAGAAATATCTATAGTTTTTTCAGATTGTGTTTCATTGTTTGAATTAATTTCAAAATAATTGTAAATATCAGAAAGGTGTTTTAATTGTTCTAAATTTTCTTCGATACTATTTTCATTCTTAAAAGAAATATAATTAGATGTAATTAATTGTTCTGGAATATGAGTGAATTCCATTACATCATTATTAGTAAAATTTTTTTGATAAACATACATGTGTTGATCAATGATTTCTTTAAGAGAATATTTAGTTTCGGATTGAAAGACTTTAATTAGAGAACCTAGATTAATTGTGTAAAACATTAATGATAATAATAATTTATCTTTAACTCGAAAAATTTGAAATAGTATTATCTAAGATTTAATAATGAATATTGATGCAGTAGAATTTATAAAAAATTTACATCATAATTATGATGGCGTTGAAGATACCATAGAAAAAGGGTGTTGTGTGTCTTCTAGGAAATCATTTGAAGGAACATATTGGGAAGATTATAGTAAAGTACATGAATGGAATTGTGATTGTCATAAAGTATTTTATGTATCTCTAATACAAAAATATTTAGCTGATGTAGTTCATCCAATTAACCTAGAACATAGTCAAAATAATAAACTAACTGTTGAACAACAAAATAAAATAAAAGAATTAGTTAATAATAATCTTAAAATATGTCCTTTGTGTCCACTAATTAGAAACGAACCTGATGTTATTAAGCCATTCTACAGATTACCTGTACAATCTGGTACAATCATAATGTTTGGTCCTACAATTGATAGTAATATTTTAGATAATAATATTACTACTGAAGAACCAGTGTTAATAGATACTACTGGTTATAGAGGGACTGGATTATATGTTATCCACCGCGAAGGAATAGTACCAGTAAATAGAGATGAATATTATCCAATATGGAATATTTTTAAAGATTATATAACTCCTAAAGTTATTAAATCTTATTATAATTGTACTGAAGGATTTATTATAAATGATAATTTAATGTTCTCTTTTAATGATAATAAATGGCTTGATATTTCTAATGATACAATTAAAAGTAATGCATGGAATGATTATACCATTGAAGATATTACTGATGATGTTATTACTATTAACTACAATTGCAATAAAAAAATAACTATTTCAAAAAATACATGTGTTTTAACTCAAGGAAGTGATACAGTTGATTTAATGAAATTAAATAATTAATTTGATTTTCTTATATAATATATTTTTAACATTCATTTATAAATAATTTCCCAAAATGAAAAAAATTGATATTAACACTAACTTTTTATTTTATATATATATGGATCTAAACATACCACTAACTCGAACTTTTTCTAGAAGAATATATCGCAATGCTCCCGTAATAGCTGCAGGAGAAGAACATACATGTACTCTAACTAGTTTTAATAACTCTAGTTTTTATTTTTTAATTGATGGATTGAATACTACTATCAAATTATCTGATTACTCTACATTAGAGTTTCTTATTCTTTATGAATATTTAACTAATAAATCTGAAGATAAGCTTATTAATTTGGAAATAAGTTGTACCCCTAATAACCTTAATTACTATAGAAGTAGTCTATTACTACAATTAAAAACTTCAATTAATGCAGATTTTTTAGAATTCTCTCAAAATAATCCTATTATAAGAGTATGGTTTGATATGGAGTATAATAAATTTCTAGACGAAGGGCTAGGATATAATAATAGTAAAAGTATTGATATAATGAATGAGAGTTTCACACCAGATTGTAATATGTATGATATTAAACCAAAAAATATGGAATTATATGATTATCAAAAAAAAACCCTTCAAAAGATGGTTGATATTGAAAATAGAGAGGCTAATAATTCTAATTGTCACATTAGTCATAATGTAAAATTAGGCCCTCTCAGTTATAATGTTAATCCTATTAACGGTAAAATTAATTCTAATGATGATAAAAAAATTAGTCTATCTAGTAGTGGAGGTATCTTATCTGATATGATGGGATTAGGTAAAACTATTACAACACTATCTCTAATAAAAGCTAATACTGTAAAAAATCCTGAATATCTTAACATAAAGTTTAATACTAATGGACTTATATTTACTAATTGTAGTCTTATTATTTGTCCTAACCATCTTTCAAAACAATGGGAAAACGAAGTTAAAAAAGCATATCCTTCACTAAAAGTTATCAAATTTTTAACTAAAAGGGACCATGCAAAGTATAGTTATATGGATATTATTAAATCAGATATAATTATAGTTACTCAACAGTTTTTAATGAATTTTAAAAATTATCCTAGAATCGAATATCAACATTGTACGCCCGCAACTATTAGTCTAAATAATCGATATAGCATTATTAAAAATAAATTTACTACTTGGAAAAATGATTTTACAAATGGACAAACTGATTTATACGATAAAAAGTATAATGCTTTACTAGAAGCTTTTCATTTTGAAAGGGTAATTATTGATGAAGGTCATGAGATTTTTGGAGAACTTTCAACTACTAACCAAAGTTTAGCTGATTACATTAGTAGATTAATGGGGTTTTTTTCTGGTAAAAATTATTGGTTTGTAAGCGGTACACCATTTAGTAACTCTAAAGGTTTTATTAATGCTTTAAAATTTATTAAAATGAAAATTAATATTGATAATAATGATTTAAATTTGGATGAGAATGTTTTTAGAAACTATAAATTTTTAAATAATGCTGCTATGAAGAAACGACTAATTAAAAATTTCCTCATTAGACATAGAAAATGTGATGTTGAAGAACAAATTGAACTCCCAGGATATAATGAAACATTACTATGGGTTGATCAAACTGAAATGGAAAAAAGTCTATACCAATCTAAAGTAGGTAGAGCTTCTCGTTCAGTATTACAACAATTATGTTGTCATCCGCTTATTGCAGAAACATTTAATAGAATCATAGGTAATAAAGAAGTTGATTTGGATACTATGAAAGATAGTCTTATTCTTCATAATGAAGAAACTATTAAAGTTTATTCTAAAAAATTAGAAAACCTGGATCCCCTAAGTCAACAATATCATATGTTAAAAGCAACTTACACAAAAAAAGTGTCCGAAGCAAAATATATGTTGTCAATTCTTAAAAAAATGATAGAAAAAGAAATTACAGAAGACGATACTTGTAGTATTTGTTTTGATACTCTGGAAGACCCAACTCTTACTCCTTGTGGTCACTTATTTTGTAATGAATGTCTTCACCTGTGTCTTAAGGCTAAACCAAATTGTCCCATGTGTAAAGCAGACCTCAAAGGAAAAGAACTTTTATCTGTTAATAGTAAAACTGTAAAAGATACTTCTAAAAAACAAAGTCCACTAATAGAAAAATATGGTTCAAAACTGGGAAAGCTTATTAGTGTAATTAAACACCTTACAAGTAACAAAGATAATCGTATCATTGTATTCAGCCAATGGAATAATATGTTAAAATTATTATCTAATACATTATCAGAAAATGGTGTAGGTAATAGTATTGTTAAGGGTAATGTATGGGCTAGAAATAGTGCAATTACTAAATTTAAAAACGGAGTAGATAAATTTGGTGATGAAAATAAAGTTATTATGCTTTCATTAAGCAATGCAGCTTCAGGTACTAACCTAACAGAAGCCTCACATATCTTCTTTATTGAACCAATTGACGCGTCTAGAAAAGAAGTAAAGGCTATTGAAGGTCAAGCTATTGGTCGTGCTTGTAGAATCGGTCAAACTAATAAAGTTAATATAGTTAGAATTTTAGCTAGAAATACAATCGAAGAAGAGATATTTAAAAAAAATTACCAGGATAATCAATTTATTCCAATTGATAAAGTAATTAACACACCTATTGATTTAGATAT
>Ga0206131_10001251_pt1 | contig 33053 bp, 29 predicted proteins | sample Helgoland_Spring_FD_148636 | JGI IMG/M metagenome (GOLD analysis project Ga0206131, IMG submission 148636) | Pelagic subsurface seawater microbial communities from Kabeltonne, Helgoland, North Sea - Helgoland_Spring_Bloom_20160517_1 | ecosystem: Environmental > Aquatic > Marine > Epipelagic ... | reverse complement strand
GGTGCTGCCGGTGTTGGCGCTGTATCAACATCAGTATGTCGGTGCCAGCCCTCTGCTGCTTGGCCTGGCGTTGGGTATCTATGGCCTGACCCAGGCTGTCTTGCAAATTCCTCTGGGGCTGCTGTCGGACAAAATTGGCCGACGCCCGGTGATTGTGGCTGGCTTGCTGATGTTTGTGCTCGGCAGTCTGGTGGCGGCAATGGCCGATACTATGATTGGGCTGGTGATAGGTCGCGGTCTCCAGGGTATGGGAGCAATTGCCAGCACATTGATGGCCATGGTGACGGACCTGACATCTGAGGAAAAGCGCACTGTGGCTATGGCCAGCATTGGTGCCAGTATAGGTCTGTCCTTTGTTCTGGCTATGATTGTCGGCCCGCTGGTGGCGGCCGCATTGGGGCTGTCGGGGATCTTCTGGTTTACAGCACTGTTGGGTGTGGCGGGGATAATGATCTTTTTGCGCTTTGTTCCCAATGTGGTCAGCAGCCACAGGAACCGGGAAACTCGGGCAGATCTCAGTCAGGTTGGCAGCCTGCTGCGGGAGCCTGCATTGATGCGCCTGAACTTTGGTGTTTTTGCGCTGCATCTGGCGCTTATGGCGGCCTTTGTGGTGATACCGGATATTCTGGCCAATGAGCTGGGGTTGGGGGGCGATCAACTCTGGTGGGTGTATCTGGCGCTATTGGGTGGTGGTTTTGTGCTGATGATTCCTGCCATGGTGTTGGGTGAAAAATTTCAGCGCCAAAAACTCAGTTTCTGCTCTGCCGTGGTTCTGTTAGCTGTGTCTGTGCTGGTGCTTGGCTGGCAGCGCTCTGCATTGTTAACACCGCTGATGTTGCTGCTGTTCTTTGCTGCTTTTAATCTGCTAGAGGCTTCATTGCCCTCCTGGCTGAGCAAGGCCTGTCCCGCTGGCAGTCGCGGCACTGCTATGGGAATTTACTCTACCTGCCAGTTCTTTGGTGCCTTTGTTGGCGGCACATTGGGTGGCTGGAGTCTGCAGCAGTTTGGTGTCGATGGATTATTTATTGTGCTGGGTATTGTTTTGCTGGGTTGGTGGCTGTTGGCGCTGGGGCTACAGAGTCCGCGCCCAATGCAAACCCTGGTATTGCAAATAGGTGATCGAGAGCACGAGGATTTTGCAAAAATAATTTCAACTATAACTGGTGTTGAAGATATACTGATTGTCAAAGGCGAGCAGCTGGCCTATATCAAAGTCGACAAGCAGACTGTGGATATGCCAAGTCTGAAACCGTATTTTAACTGAACGTAAATTAGCAGAGAACAGGGGAACAAAATGGCACGCGGAGTCAATAAAGTCATCATTGTAGGTAACTGTGGGCAGGACCCGGAAACGCGTTTTATGCCGTCTGGCGGTGCCGTGACTAATCTCAGTATCGCTACATCTGAGTCATGGAAGGACAAAAACACTGGTGACCAGCAGGAGCGCACTGAATGGCACCGGGTGGTATTTTTTAATCGTCTGGCAGAGATTGCCGGGGAATATGTGAAAAAGGGCTCCAAGCTCTATGTTGAGGGTTCTCTGCGCACTCGCAAATGGCAGGGTCAGGATGGTCAAGACCGCTACACAACCGAGATTGTTGCCAGCGAAATGCAAATGCTGGACAGCCGTGGCGGCCAACAGGGCGGTGGTATGGGAGATTATTCCCAGCAGTCTGCGCCCCAGGCTCCCCAACAGCAGGCTCCTCAGCAACAGCAACAGCAACAGCAGCAGGCACCTCAGCAGCAGGCGCCAGCTGGCGGCTTTATCAATGATGATGAGATTCCGTTTTAAGCCACAGCTACAGACTTTGTAAAACGGCGCGACAGTTCGCGCCGCTAACTAACAATAAACAATTAGAGGTTGATATGACGATTCAAGTTGGCGATAAAATTCCTGAGGGGATGTTTACAGTAATGGGAGCAGAGGGCCCCACCGGCCTCAGCACTGGCGATCTTTTTGCCGGTAAAAAAGTTGTGCTGTTTGCGGTTCCTGGCGCATTTACACCCACTTGCTCTGCAGCTCATCTGCCTGGCTTTGTGGTTCATGTGGACGATATTAAAGCCAAGGGCGTAGATACAGTTGCCTGTATGTCGGTGAATGATGTGTTTGTTATGCATGCCTGGGGCCAGTCAGCTAATGCCGAGCATATCCAGATGCTTGCGGATGGCAATGGTACTTTCACCGAAGCTCTGGATTTGGTACTGGATGGCTCTGGTTTTGGTATGGGCTTGCCATGGTTGTTGATGACGGGGTTGTGACTCTGCTGAATGTAGACGAGTCAGCTCTTGAGGGTTCCAGCGCCGAGGCGATTTTAGCTGCTCTGTAATCTTTGCAGTTGGGTTGAGAAGAGGGGAGCCAAATTGTTGGTTCCCTTTTTTTACGACCTGATTTTGTTACGACCTGGTTTTTTGCGAGTTGGTTTTTAAGGCGTATAAAAAAAGGCGACCTAAGTCGCCTTTTTTCACAGCTGGTTAGGACTAGCCATTGTAGCGTTCCATTACCAATGTGGCGTTGGTGCCGCCAAAGCCAAAGCTGTTGCTCATAACACGGTTGAGCTGCTTATCTTTGGTCTCAAGCAATATTGGCAGGCCTGCGGCATGTTCATCGAGGTTGTCAATATTGGCAGAGCCAGCGACAAAGTCACCCTGCATCATCAGCATGCAGTAGATTGCTTCATGGACACCTGCCGCGCCCAGGCTGTGACCTGAGAGTGATTTGGTTGAACTGATATCCGGGCAGTTGTCGCCAAAGGTGTTGCGAATAGCGCCCAGCTCGGCAATATCACCTACCGGGGTGCTGGTGCCATGGGTATTGATATAGTCGATAGGGCCTGGCGCAGTCTCCATGGCCATTTTCATGCAGCGCTCTGCACCTTCCCCTGAGGGCGATACCATATCCGCACCATCTGAGGTGGCGCCGTAGCCGGTCACTTCACAGATAATATTGGCACCGCGGGCCAATGCATGTTCCAGTTCTTCCACAACCACTGTCCCGGCACCCAGACCAGGAGCAAACCCATCCCGGTCTGCATCATAGGCTCGGGAGGCAATTTCCGGGCTGTCATTGTATTTGCTGGTCAGTGCACCCATGGCGTCAAACATACCGGCCATGGACCAATGCATATCGTCGGAGCCACCAGCCAGCAGTACATCCTGTTTGCCAAGCTGAATCAGTTCCACCGCGTGGCCAATACAGTGGGCACTGGTGGCACAGGCTGAGGCCAAGCTATAGTTGACGCCTTTGATCTTAAACGGCGTGGCCACGTTGGCTGAAACAGCACTGGCCATAATCTGGGTCACTCTGTAGGGGCCGGCGCGTTTAATGCCGCGCTCGCGCATGACATCAATACTTTCGACAAACATCTCGCCGGAGACACCACCGGAACCCATTACTAGCCCTGTGCGAGGATTGGATACCTGCTCTTCGCTGAGACCTGCATCGGCGATGGCGCGGTCTGTGGCTATATAGGCATAGGCGGATGAAGGGCCCATAAAGCGCAGAATTTTGCGATCTATATGGTCTTTGGGGTCAATATCCAGTACGGCGCCAACATTGCAACGCAACCCCATTTCCGCAAAATCCTCGCGGCGACGAATGCCTGAAATTCCTTCTCTTAGGGACTTAGTTACAGCCTCTCTATCGTTTCCCAAGCAGGAAACAATACCAAGCCCTGTAATAACTGCGCGTTTCATTGGTCATCCTCTCATTGATTTAAGCGAATAGTTTTAGGTTACGGCGTTTAAAACTAAAAATTATCTGTGCTTTCGAACAGCCCGACTTTCAAGTCTTTGGCGGTGTATATCTCGCGGCCATCGACTTCAACCGAACCATCGGCAATGCCCATAACCAGCTTGCGCTGAATCAGTCGGGTCAGATCAAGCTTGTAAGTCACTTTTTTGGCGGTGGGAAGGATCTGGCCAAAGAATTTAACATTGCCAGCACCCAGAGCGCGGCCACGGCCAGAATTGCCATTCCACACCAAAAAGAAACCGACTAGCTGCCACAGGGCGTCGAGACCCAGGCAACCAGGCATTACTGGATCGCCTTCAAAATGGCAATCAAAGAACCACAGGTCGGGGGTAATGTCTATTTCGGCAATAATCTGTCCCAGGCCATGTTTGCCGCCATCGTTGTTAATTTCAACAATACGGTCGATCATCAACATGTTCGGAGCTGGTAGCTTAGCGTTGCCGGGACCGAATAATTCACCGCGGCTGCTGGCCAGGAGTTGTTCTTTTGTGTAGGAGGATTGGGGCGTAAAAGACATGTGGGCCTTGAAGGTTATGGTAAGGGCCGCATCGTACCCAGTTCTGCACTCTGCTTCAACTCTTTAACCGGTGAACTGCGGGTTTTGAGGGTTGTGATGGGTCATGATTTTTGTTGACAGGCAGGCACTGGCTGCCTAGCATGCCGCGTGAACAATAATTAGTCGTGTCCCCCAAATTTATGCTCTCTTTCCATCGCGCTGTCGAAAAAGATTTCTCTGCTGTCAATCAGCTGATTGTGGATCAACTGCAATCTGACGTTGGTCTGGTTGAGAATATTGGTCAGTATATCGTCGAGTCTGGCGGTAAAAGGCTGCGTCCTGTGGTAGCTCTGCTCAGTGCGCTGGCCAATAGCTATGCTGGGGACAAGCATATTAAGCTGGCTGCAGTGATCGAGTTTATCCACACTGCAACTCTGTTGCACGATGATGTGGTGGATGTGTCGACACTGCGTCGGGGCCGGGTAACGGCCAATGCCCAGTGGGGCAATGCACCCAGTGTGCTGGTGGGGGACTTTATCTACTCCCGTGCTTTTCAGATTTTGGTGGAGATTGGCGATTTGGCGATTATGGGCCTGATGGCTGATGCCACCAATGTGATTTCCGAGGGTGAGGTTCAGCAGCTGGCCAATGCGGGCAATGCTGAGGTGAGCGAAGATATTTATCTGCAGGTTATCTATCGCAAGACCGCCAAACTGTTTGAAGCAGCCGCTGAAGCTGGTGCTGTGTTGACTGGCGGTGATCGTGCTGCGATGGCCAGCTATGGCAAACACCTGGGTATGGCCTTCCAGATTGCCGATGATGTGCTGGACTATCTGGGTGATGTTGCGCTGATTGGCAAAAATGTCGGTGATGATTTGGCTGAGGGCAAGATGACCATGCCACTTATCTATGCTCGTGATAATGGTGACAGTGCCCAGCGCTTGTTGATTGCCGAGACTATCAATAATAAAAGTGCCGAAAGTTTTGCCGAGATTCTCAGTCTGGTGCAGGCCTCTGGCGGCATCGATTACAGCATGGATTGTGCCCGCCAGGAAGCACTGCTGGCCAAGCAGGCGCTCAATGACCTGCCAGAGAGCACATTTAAAACCCAGCTTGTCGATCTGGCCGACTTTTCTGTTTCCCGCCTTAATTAAGGCTGATTAACCTCCAGCTCCCATTTTTTGATTCACTGCACAGCCTGTGCAAAGCCCCGCAACCATTGGGGCTTTAGGACTATTATTAATTTGTAATAGCTATTATTCCTAAATCGATTACGCGAAAGTGACTTTATTTGTTAGCATTCACGTAGCTTATAGAAATCTATTTTTCCATAACTAACGAAAAGCCAATAAAAAGGAGAATTGAGTGATTATCGGAATTCCCTCGGAAATCAAAGCCGGTGAAAAACGTGTCGCCATGTCCCCTGCCAATGTCCAGTCTCTCACGGACAAAAGTGTCAAGGTACTTATCCAAGCAGACGCAGGTAGTGCAGCAGGCTACCCGGATGCAGAATACACCGCTGCAGGAGCAACAGTGACAGCAGACCGCGCAGAGATATTTGCCAGTGCAGATATTATTTTGCAAGTCCAGAGCTTTGGCTCAAACAATGACAACAGTGACGGTGATCTTGCCCTGCTACGCAGCGGGCAATTGGTTATCGGCATGATGGATCCACTGGCCTCACCCCAGGCCGCTCAGGCGGTGGCCAAGACCGGTGCAACTGCTATTGCCCTTGAACTGGTGCCGCGCATCAGTCGCGCCCAGAGTATGGATGTACTTTCATCCATGGCCACATTGGCTGGCTACAAAGCGGTGCTTATGGGCGCCTCTGCCGCGCCGAGAATTTTCCCTATGTTGATGACTGCCGCAGGCACACTGCAGCCAGCGCGGGTGTTAATTATGGGTGTGGGTGTTGCTGGCTTGCAGGCCTGTGCCACCGCCAAGCGCCTCGGTGCTGTGGTAGAGGCCTACGATGTGCGTCCCGCTGCCCGCGAGCAGATACTCTCGGTAGGCGCCAAGCCTGTGGAACTGGATCTGGATACCGGTGAGTCCGAAGGCGCCGGTGGCTACGCCAAAGAGCAGGGCGAAGACTTTTTGCGTCGCCAGCGGGAGCTGATGACCGAAGTAGTGGCCCAGCAGGATATTATTATTACCACGGCGGCTATTCCCGGTGCCAAGTCGCCGATTCTGGTGACAGAGGATATGGTTAAAGCCATGAAGCCAGGTGCCGTGATTGTAGATCTGGCTGCTGAGCGGGGTGGCAACTGTGATCTCACCAAGCAAGGGGAGACAGTTGTTGTCCATGATGTGACTATTCTGGGGCCAGAAAATGTGCCCTCGGATCTGGCTTTTCACGCCAGTCAGATGCTGGGCAAAAATATGCAGACCCTGCTTGAGTTAATTGTCGACGAGGCAGGTAATCTCAACCTCGACTTTAATGACGAGATTGTTGCGGGCACTGTTGTTGCCCATGAGGGTGAGATTCCTCATCCCCATATGCGCAAGTTACTCAATCTGCCAGAGCTAGAGTCACAAACTCAGCCGGAAGGAGCATAAACCATGGAAATTCTAATTCTATTATTAGCGCTATTTGTGCTGTCGCTATTTCTTGGCGTCGAGCTGATCACCAAGGTACCCCCCACATTGCACACGCCTTTAATGTCCGGTACCAATGCTGTCTCCGGTATTACATTGGTTGGTGCGCTGCTGGCAGCTGGGTCTGACAGCTCTCCGATTCTGGTCAATGTTCTGGGCTTTATTGCTGTGACACTGGCGACGATCAATGTAGTTGGTGGTTATTTGGTTACTAATCGCATGCTTGCCATGTTTAAGAGGAAGTAAGCGATGAATCCTACTATTGTTAGTTTCGTTTATCTGGTTGCCGGTATTCTGTTTATTCTCGGTATTAAAGGTCTGACCAAACCCAAGACTGCTGTGCGCGGCAATACATTATCTGCGCTGGGTATGTTAATTGCGGTGGTGGTGACATTGCTCGATAGCAGCATTGTTAACTTCAGCTATATTATTGCCGGTGTGTTGGTGGGCGGTATTGTGGGTGCAACCATGGCCCTGAGAATCCAGATGACCTCCATGCCGCAAATGGTGGCACTGCTCAATGGCTTTGGTGGTGGTGCTTCACTGACGATCGCTCTGGCGGAATATTATTCCAAGCTGGGTCAGGCGCCTACGTCTTTTGCCGATATTCTTACTCCTATAGCAATCAGTACCAGTGCCTTTGGGCAGGGTGCCGAGGGCACTATTGCGCTGGTATCCATTGGCCTGACAGTACTGATTGGTGCAGTGACCCTGACCGGTAGCTTTGTCGCCTTTGCCAAGTTGCAAGAGCTGATGAAAAAGAGCTACGGCTTGCCCGGAGGCCCCATTGGTAATGCTGTCTTCCTGATCGCTGCATTGGTTGCGGTGGTTTCTCTGGTTATGAATCCAGGCAATACAGTGGCTATGGTCAGTATTGTGGGTCTGGCTCTGATGCTGGGTCTGTTCCTAGTGATGCCTATTGGTGGCGCGGATATGCCGGTGGTGATTGCTCTGCTTAACTCCTACTCTGGTATAGCTGCGGCACTGGCGGGCTTTATCCTGGGCAATACGGTACTGATTGTCGCCGGTTCTCTGGTGGGTACCTCAGGTCTGATTTTGACCCAGATTATGTGTGTGGCCATGAACCGTTCATTGGCCAATGTGCTGTTTGGCAAGATGGCGGCCGGTGGCGAAACCGTAGATGCGGATGAAATCTATGCCGGTAAGGTCACCAGCGCCCAGCCAGATGAAGTGGCTTTGATGCTGGAAATGGCCGAGCGTGTGGTGATTGTGCCCGGCTATGGTATGGCGATGGCTCAGGCCCAGCACGCGGTGCGGGAACTAGCCGATGCGATGGAGGCCAAGGGCACAGAGGTCGAGTATGGTATTCACCCGGTAGCCGGGCGTATGCCTGGCCATATGAATGTGCTGTTAGCCGAGGCTGAGGTTCCCTACGACAAGCTCGTGGAGATGGATAGAATCAATCCCACTTTTGAAGATACCGATGTGGTGATTATTATCGGTGCCAATGATGTGACCAACCCAATGGCCCGCGAGTCCGAGGGCAGCCCAATCTATGGTATGCCAATTCTGAATGTGGATAAGGCCAAAAATGTGGTGGTGATCAAGCGATCACTGAGTCCTGGCTTTGCCGGATTGCCTAATCCTCTATTCGCAATGGACCACACATTGATGGTCTATGGCGATGGCAAGAAAGCGGTGATTGAGATGACGACGGCGCTCAACCAGGCTTAAATAACTGAATCACCGAACAAAAAAAACCCGCTTTTAGCGGGTTTTTTTTGGGTGTCGCCTTTGTTTTATCTATTGCACTGCCCAGGCCATGGGTTTGCATTTTTGCATAAATCTCCACATAGTAGAATCGCTGGTAAATTGAGGTGTCGGAAAAAGCTGATTTTTACAGGCAACTAAAAAATAATAATTACTTTCTACAGGGGTATAAAATGACTGAATTAGATATCTGGCAAACTTATAATATGGGTCAAACTGCTGCTGGTGCACAGTTTATTGCAGTGGCATTTCTGGCTTGGGTAGCACTTCGAGTGTCACTCAGTATCAGAAATACTGAAGATTCCAACCTTTTGCTGAAACTGGCGGGAACTGGTTTCTGTCTTTCAGTGGCTTACTTTATTGCTATAAACACTGGCTGGTATGAGTGGAATAACAACAGTATTGCTGCTGGTCTGGCTTATCTTCAGTCAACAGATGTGGCTATTAGCCCCGTTGCCCAGAGCTTTGTTGAGAATATGGATCCAGGTGCTGCATTCAATCTAGTGCCTAATCTTGCCCAGGGCGTATTTATTGCCTCTTTACTGGTTATGCAATTGGGTTCAATCTGGTTGCCGAAGAAGTAATTTTTTCTGCTATTCAAAAAACCCTGCAACTGTTCAGTTGCGGGGTTTTTTTATGTTCATTGATTTTGATCAACTCTGTTGCGTGACCCTATTGAAAAGTCTGGTTTCTATCCCCAACTTGTATAACAGGCAATAATTTTAACCGGGGTATCCCATGCGAATCGATAAGTTAACTAACCAACTGCAAAATGCGCTTGCTGAAGCTCAGTCAATTGCCGTGGGCAATGATCATTCTGCTATTGAGCCCGCTCATCTACTCTTGGCTCTGCTGAATCAGCAGGGCGGGTCGGTACGGCCGATTCTCAACCGTGCGGGCTTCGATGCCAATGGTTTGCAGGAAGCGTTAAACAGTCAGCTTGATAAGTTAGCCAAGGTGACCACACCCACGGGCGATGCCAATCTGTCTCAGGATCTGGGCCGACTGATGAATATGGCTGACCGTGCGGCTCAACAAAAAGGTGATCAGTTTATCTCCAGTGAGATGATACTTTGGGCTGCTCTTGAAGACTCTGGTTTGCTGGGTAAAACCCTTGCCAAGTTTGGCGATATAAATAAAGCCAAGGTGGCGATTGAAGCTGTTCGAGGGGGTGAGGCTGTGACTGATGCTGATGCGGAAGGTCAGCGTGAGGCTCTGGATAAATACACGATTGATCTGACCGAGAGGGCGGAGCAGGGCAAGCTGGATCCGGTGATTGGTCGAGACGATGAGATTCGCCGCACTATTCAGGTGTTGCAGCGCCGCACTAAAAATAATCCGGTATTAATCGGTGAGCCCGGTGTGGGTAAAACCGCAATTGTTGAGGGTCTGGCCCAGCGGATTGTCAATGGTGAGGTGCCTGAGGGCCTCAAGAGCAAGCGGGTTTTGACTCTGGATCTGGGTGCTCTGTTGGCGGGCGCAAAATTTCGCGGCGACTTTGAAGAGCGCTTGAAGGAGGTACTTAAAGATCTGTCCAAACAGGAGGGGCAGATTATCCTGTTTATTGATGAAATTCATACCATGGTGGGTGCGGGCAAGGCTGAGGGTTCGCTGGATGCGGGCAACATGTTAAAACCTGCTCTTGCCCGGGGTGAATTGCACTGCGTAGGTGCTACTACTCTGGATGAGTATCGCCAGAATATTGAGAAGGATGCTGCTCTGGAGCGACGTTTTCAAAAGGTATTGGTGGAGGAGCCTACGGAGGAGGACACTATTGCGATTCTTCGTGGCTTGAAGGAGCGCTATGAGGTGCACCATGGAGTTGAGATCACTGACAGTGCGATTGTGTCTGCGGCTAAACTCTCACAGCGCTATATCACTGATCGCCAGTTGCCGGATAAGGCGATTGATCTGATTGATGAGGCGGGCAGTCGTATTCGCATGGAGATTGATTCCAAACCGGAGGAGATGGACCGTCTGGAGCGCCGTTTGATTCAGTTAAAAATTGAGCGCGAAGCGGTAAAGAAGGATAAGGATGCTGCGGCGAAGAAGCGGCAGAAGAAACTTGAGGATGATATTGCGGAGCTGGAGAGGGAGTTTGCCGATTTAGAGGAAATTTGGAAGGCGGAAAAAGCTTCTATGCAAGGGGCCACTCATATTAAGGCTGAGCTTGAGCAGGCGAGGGTTAATCTGGAAGCGGCTCATCGCTCCGGTGATCTTGAGCAGATGGCGCAGATTCAGTACAGCATTATTCCAGAGCTCGAGAAGCAGTTGGCCAGTGCAGGGGCTGAGGAGCAGGCGGAGAAGCAGTTGCTGAGAAACAAGGTCACTGAGGAGGAAATTGCTGAGGTGGTCTCTAAATGGACTGGTATACCAGTGTCTAAGATGCTGGAGGGCGAGCGCGATAAGTTGCTGCGCATGGAGGAGTCTCTGCACAATCGTGTGATGGGCCAGAATGAGGCCGTGGTCGCTGTGTCCAATGCGGTGCGTCGTTCCCGAGCTGGTCTGGCTGACCCCAACCGACCCAATGGTTCGTTTTTATTTTTGGGCCCCACTGGTGTGGGTAAAACTGAATTATGTAAGTCTCTGGCGGAGTTTTTGTTCGACAGTGAGGATGCCATGGTGCGCATCGATATGTCGGAGTTTATGGAGAAACATTCTGTAGCAAGGTTAATTGGTGCACCTCCTGGTTATGTGGGTTATGAGGAGGGTGGCTATATTACCGAGGCTGTGCGCCGCCGCCCCTATTCGGTGTTGCTGTTGGATGAGGTGGAGAAGGCTCACCCGGATGTGTTCAATATTCTGTTACAGGTGCTGGACGATGGCCGTTTGACTGATGGTCAGGGGCGTACGGTTGATTTTAAAAATACGGTGATTGTGATGACTTCGAATCTGGGCTCTGATGTGATTCAGATGCTGGCAGGTGAGGAGAATTACGAGACTATGAAGTCGGCAGTGATGGATGTGGTGGGTGCCCATTTCCGGCCGGAGTTTATTAATCGGGTTGATGAGACTGTGGTATTCCATCCGCTGGCCAAAAATGAATTGGCGGGTATTGCTGGTATTCAGCTTGAGTTGCTCAATCGCCGGTTGGCGGAGCATGATCTTAATTTGGTGCTTAGTGCTGGGGTGATGGATAAGTTATTGGAGGTTGGGTTTGATCCTGTTTATGGGGCACGGCCGCTGAAGCGGACTATTCAGCGGTTGATTGAGAATCCTCTGGCTGAGAGTATTTTGGCGGGTAAGTTTGCGCCTGGGGATGCAATTTCTGGTGATCTTGATGCTGGTGAGGTTGTGTTTTCTTGACTCTGTGCGATGGGGGGGTGGAGCAGGCCTGGGTGCAAGAGCCCCCTTTCAAAACACGACGTAAACACATCCCTGCTGGCCACGGTCTTGAAAGGGAGATCTTGCACCCAGGCTTCAAGTTGTCACCGAGGTTCATAGTTAGTTTTGATTGTACTGCGATAATGCGAGGCGGTTGCAGCCACTCCTTACTCGGAGGCTCAAACGATCTATAAATACCCAACCAGCGGATCACCACCAGAATAATTACTTAAACTAGCCAGGGAATCGATAAACAAATAAAACAACTCGGCCTGGGAAGAAACATCCAACTTGGCGTAGCTATTTTTACGGTGAAGCTTCACCGTCTCTGGAGAAATCCCCAGACGCTCCGCAATTGACTTGGTTGAATGCCCATGCAGAAACAGATGCACCACCTGAGATTCTCGTTCGGTCAGATAGGCAGTGCCAAAATGTTTAAGCGCATTATCCAGCTGCACAGGCAACTGGTTGCCAGACTCAGCCTGCAGTTTTTTCACCTCTCCTCCCCACTGGGCTATACAAATAGACTCCATTACCTCAGTGATATCAGCGAGAATAGCCATCTGAGTACGATCAAAACGCTTGCTAAATGCCAAGCGACCGAGAGAGATATTGAGAAACTGATCCCCAGGCAGATGAAAAATATAGCCCGCTTCATCTTTGATCTGGGTGTACTTAAAGTAATTGCGGTAGTACTCGGTTTTCTCAAATCCCTCCGGCGCCAAATCGCTGAGCCGGAACAGACCAGATTTTTTATTATCCACAGCAGCACGATAAAAAGGATCGAGTAGAAAAGCACCAGTCACAAAAGCGCCTATCTGGGACTCACGCTCCAAGGGAGGGATATCATTGTAGTGAACTCTGGGTGCTTCGCCCTTGATATAGTGCAGAATGACCGCGTTGCTAAAAGGCACCAGACTTTTGATCATGCTCAGCAGCAGAGAAGGTAAACGATCGCTGCCAAGCTCAGGAAGTATGGCAGCGAGTTGACGGCTGAAAATGCGTAGTTGACTGTTCATGACAAAGCCTTAGGCGCCAGAGTTAGCTTTGAAACTGCCCTGGTTCCATAAACATAAGGCGCACGATCAAACAGTCGTTCAGAGGTTCGACCGCCATCATCAAAACATTCAGATCGTCGCCAATCTGAACACCGCTGGGAAGATTAAATAATACTCCACCTGTAGCCTCATTGGTCAAAGTACGCAGGTCCTTTAATTCTTTATCTTTGCGCACCTCTGTCTCAAATTTTTGCAGCAGCGCCTTCAGTGAAGCCTCAAAGTTTGGGAAGTTAAACTGACCGCGATATTCACTGCGCTCAAGCTCAAGTTTGATGGGAATGACCATGTTGTTCTTTTCAGAGGTCAATTGGCCAGATTTTACACTGACGCCCTGCTTGAGTTCTTTGAATAATTTTTTTGCCGCATCTGGCTTTTGATTGATAAAGCCGGCGACCAGTAAATTGGCGCCCATATTGAATAGTTTGCGGGTATCTATATCGATAGTTTGTTGTTCAGTCATCTGCCATCACATTGTTGGAATTAAAGATGTGACTCTAACTCAAACATCCTGCAAATGTAATAGTTGGAGGGTAGTTTTTATCTGTGGTGGCGGCCACAACCATAGTCTGGTCGCTTTTGTTATCACCCAATAGAGTTTAGAGGCATACCATGCTCAGCTTATTAATTATGGCCATAGATAAGTTGCTTGTTGTGGTCTATTTTTAAACGTTATGGGACCCGGTTATAAATGCCGGAATATTGACTGGCAGTTACATTAATAAAGAGTTTTTGTGCATGGCAATTAGTGCGTTTGATTTATTTAAAGTGGGTATAGGGCCGTCCAGCTCACATACTGTGGGTCCTATGCTGGCGGGCTATCAGTTTGTCGAGACTTTAAAGTCCGAGGGGCTGTTATTTCAGGTGACCAGAGTCAGCGCTGAGATGTATGGGTCTCTGGGTGCTACAGGCAAAGGCCATGGTACCCCCAAGGCGGTGCTGCTGGGTCTTGAAGGAGAACTCCCCGATCTGGTCGATGTGCCGACAATTGCAGGTCGCGTGGCGGCAATTCGTGACAATGGCCGCCTCTGTCTTGGGGCTGAACATACCATCGATTACAATCATGACTCCGACTTTACCCTGCACCGGCGCAAAGCATTGCCATTCCATCCCAATGGCATGATTTTCAGCGCCTTTGACAATGCAGGTGTATTGTTAAGCAAGCGCACCTATTTTTCTGTGGGCGGTGGTTTTGTGGTGGACGACTCTGCCACTGAAAGCTCGTATATTGTCGAGGACGATCACCAGTTACCCTATGCTTTTGATTCGGCGGAGGAGTTGCTGCAACTCTGTGAGCAGCATAGTCTGAGTATTTCCGAACTGATGCTGGAAAATGAAAAGGCCTGGCGGCCAGAGGAGGAGACTCGGCAAGGACTGCTGCATCTGTGGTCAGTAATGCAGTCCTGCGTCAGCAACGGTATTAGCAATGGCGGCGTATTGCCTGGCGGCCTCAATGTGCCCAGGCGTGCCCGGGAACTGCACCAGCAACTCTTGAGAAGGCCTGAAGCAGCGCTCTCTGATCCCCTGTCAGTATTAGATTGGGTGACCCTCTATGCTCTTGCAGTAAATGAAGAAAATGCGGCCGGAGGCAGAGTGGTAACGGCCCCGACCAATGGTGCCGCCGGTATTATCCCTGCGGTGTTGCACTATTATATGCGCTTTGTGCCCAGCGCCTCCGATGAGGTGGTGGTGCGGTTTTTATTAACGGCCGCTGCCATTGGTATTCTGTATAAAAAGAATGCCTCTATCAGCGGCGCCGAGGTGGGTTGTCAGGGCGAGGTTGGCTCGGCCTGTTCAATGGCAGCTGGTGCCTTGGCGGAAGTGTTGGGAGGCACACCGGCCCAGGTGGAAAATGCGGCTGAAATTGGTATGGAGCACAATCTGGGTCTAACCTGCGATCCGATTGGTGGCCTGGTGCAGGTACCCTGTATAGAGAGAAATGCCATGGCGTCGGTAAAAGCGATTCATGCGGCGCGCATGGCGCTGCGGGGGGATGGCTCCCACTTTGTATCTCTGGATAAGGTGATTCGCACCATGCGCAAAACCGGTGAGGATATGCACAAGCGCTACAAAGAAACTGCCCGGGGCGGACTGGCAACCCACGTCCTTGAGGTGCCAGTCAATATTATTGAATGCTAGTCGATAAGACCGTACTGGTCTTTAAGGATCTGAATAATCTCAGCTTTGGGGTTATCGGAAATCACCAGAGGCTGCCCGGTGATTTTTTCCGCCATGCTGACATAGGTCTCAGAGACTGCCATCATCACTGATTCTGGCAGCGCATTGTCTGTGGCCAGAGCCCTGCGTTCGTCCATACGGTTTTTGTCGAGTAGGATATCCGGGTCAGGGAAATGGTTGAGCAATAGCTGGCGGAACTCTTCTTTAGAGTTTTCTACCACTTTGCCTTCTCTGTAGTTGGGGCCATCCCAGATGCGAGAGGAATCCGGTGTACCCACCTCATCCATGTAGATCAGTTTTTCGTTGCCGCTGGCATCGGTGACATAGCCAAACTCAAATTTGGTATCGACAAAAATCTGGTCCAGTTTGGCCAGTTCGTCGCTTATGACATCAAAGCCTTCGCCCAGTAATTTCTCATAGACATCAATGTCATCTACAGAATTAAACTGGAAGCTCTGATAGTTGTCTTCAATATCGCCCCGGGATACATTGACATCATCTACTTCTGGCACGCCTGGAATACCGGTGAGAATACCTTTGGTAGAGGGCGTGATCAGCAGTTCTGGTAGCTTTTGGTCTCGCTCCAAACCTTCGGCGATCTGGATACCGCAGAAGTCGCGCTCACCTTTGGCGTAAGAGCGCCACATAGAGCCGGTAATATATTGTCGACAGATGGCTTCAATCATCACCGGGCGAGCTTTTTGTACAATCCACACCAAAGGGTGGGGTACGTCGAGAATATGGCTGTCGGCCAGCCCCTTTTCGCGAAATAGTTTAAACCACTGGTTTGAGATAGCATTCAGCGCGGCACCTTTGCCAGGAATACCATTCATCCCACCTTCGCCGTGCCAGATACATTCAAAGGCCGAGATTCGGTCACTGATAACCATAATTGCCAATGGTGCATCAGCGGCAACATTATAGTTATTTTCGACGATCAAGCGGCGGCTATCGGCTTCAGTCAGCCAGTAGACAGAGCGCACTTTGCCGCTGTGTACATTATTATCTGTGCGAATGGGAAGATCGTTATTTACCGCCAATACTTTGTCAGCAAGACTCATAATGAATGTCCAGAGGGTTGTGTTTAATTGGATAAGGTTGTGGCTTCAGAGGGATCCTATAATATCAACTCATATACCGGGGAGCAAAATAAATATTGTGACCAGTATGGGGCTTTGATGCGTAACACATCATCACGGAGGCTATGTTTATGGCAACAGTTTTAATCACCGGCGGCACTGGCTTTATTGGCCGTCATCTATGCCAGCAACTCGTCGCGGAGAACTGGCAGGTTATTGTCTTGACCCGCAGTAGCAAGGCTGGGACTCGGCAGTTGCCAGATGATGTTCGTCACAAAGTGCGGCTGATTGAAAGTCTGGATCAACTGGAACCTGAGCTGGTGATAGATGGGCTGATTAATCTGGCCGGAGAGCCGCTGGCCAAGGGGCGCTGGACGGCGGCGCGTAAGGAGAAGTTCTATACCAGCCGCATTGGTACTACAGAACAGCTGTGCGCATTCTTCTCGGCCAGGACCCAGCGCCCCAAGGTAGTGATAAGCGGTTCTGCTATTGGTTTCTATGGCGGCGGCACCGGCGACAGCAATGGCGACAACAAGCCAGTGGATGAATCCTCTCCTGTGGTAGATAACTTTTCCCATCAGCTGTGCAGCAGTTGGGAGCAGAGTGCTGCGGCATTTGAGGCGATGGGTGCGCGGCTTGTTTACCTGCGCACTGGCATAGTGCTGGGGCATGGGGGTGCCTTGGAGAAAATGCTGCCGCCGTTTAAATTGGCGCTTGGTGGACCCATTGGTGATGGTCAGCAATGGATGCCCTGGATTCATATTGAGGATATGGTCGCTCTGATTATGCACTGCCTAAGCTGCGATAATATTTCTGGCCCAGTCAATGCCACGGCACCCAACCCGGTCAGTAATGCTGAGTTTTCCAGAACCTTGGGTGTGGTATTGCGCAGACCGGCTCTACTGGCCATGCCTGCACTGATGGTTAAAATACTCTTCGGCCAGATGGGTGAAGAACTGTTACTGCAGGGGCAGCAGGTAATTCCGCGCAAAGTGCAAGACAGTGGATTTAACTTCCAGTATCCTCTGCTGCAACAGGCGCTGAGCAATCTATTAGCCAATAAAAAATAAAAGAGGGTGGAGATATGATTGAAAATTTTTGCGGTAAAACTGTGATTATCACAGGGGCGTCTGCAGGAGTCGGAGCTGCCTGTGCAAGGGCATTTGCGGCTCAAAATGCCAAGCTGGTACTGGTTGCTCGTGGACGCGCCGGACTAAACAAGATTGCCAAAGAGTTGCGTGAGCAATGTGAGGTCTTGACCCAGGTGATGGATGTCGCCAATACAGAGCAGTGCCTTAAGCTGTTAAAGAAGGCCGAGGCTAAGTTTGGTCAGGTACATGTGCTAATCAATAATGCAGGTATGCATGCCCGGGGCGATCTGGAAAAGATTGATCCGGCTGATGTGGCCGCGATGGTAGATATTAATCTTCGCGCCCCTATGGTGCTATCCTGTGCCGCTATTCCGTTTTTGCGCAAAGCTGGCTCCGGTGCCATTGTTATGGTTGGCTCTCTGGCAGGCCGTGCGCCGCTGCAGGGTGCTGTGACCTATTCGGGAACCAAAGCCGGTCTGCGGGCCTTTGCCTATGGTCTGGCTGACGAATTAAAAGATGCCAATATCAATGTGGGTGTGGTGTCGCCGGGGCCCATTGATACGGGCTTTATTATGGATGAAATTGATCAGGTGGAAGATGTTGTCTTCTCCCAGCCTATGAGCTCTGCAGCTCAGGTGGCTGATGCGGTGGTCGAGATTGCCCAGGGCAAACAAGTCGAGATCAGCCTGCCGGCGATAAGTGGCAAGTTAACGACTTTGAGCTACCTGTTCCCCGCCTTGCGTCGCGGTTTGCGTGCCAAGTTGTATGAGGCCGGACGTAAAAACAAAGATAAGTATCGCAATCGCGCTGCCCAGCAGTGAAGTCAAGGAGTAGCCACTTACCATGAAGTTAAGTTACATCGAGCAGGGGCAGGGACCCGCGGTTATTTTGATGCATGGTATGTTTGGCTCCTTGAGTAACCTGGGCAATCTGGCTCGGGATTTGATTGGCCAGTACAGGGTCATTTCGGTGGATCTGCGCAACCATGGGGACTCCCCCCATGAAGATGCCATGAGTATTCCGTTGATGGCGGATGATATTGTTGAGCTAATGGATGATCTGGGGTTGGCTCAGTCCCACCTGGTGGGCCATTCTCTCGGCGGAAAGCTGGGTATGCATGTGGCCCTGCATCATCCAGACCGGGTCAGCAGTTTGCTGGTGGCGGATATTGCTCCGGTCAATTACCCCCAGAGCAATAATAATGTGGTTGAGGCGCTGTCTATTCTCGACACCCAGGCGATTGCCAGCCGTCGGGATGCGGATCAGGCAATCTCTGCATTGATTGCCGATAAGGTCACCAGAGGTTTTATTCTAAAGAATCTGCAGCGGGACAATGATGGCGGCTTTAGCCTCAAGCTGAATGTTAAGTCCATTGTGGCAAATTACAGCAACAGTCTGGTAGATGCCCCCTCGGGTGAACCATTTTCCGGGCCGACATTGTTTATTAAAGGTGAGACGTCCGCCTATATTCAGGAAAAACACCGCCCGCTGATTGCGCAACTTTTTCCCGCTTCCGAGGTTCAGGTGATTCTCGGCGCTGGTCACTGGTTGCATGCCGAGAAACCCGAGGAATTTAATCGTCTGGTAATTGAGTTTCTCAGCGCACATCAGTGAACAATTTCACCAATATATAGTAGAATCCCTCCCGCAACTTTATTTGTACCCTAACCTAATTTCAGGAAAGCAAAATGTTTGAGAGTTTAAAGCCTGTTGGCATGGATCCCATTTTAGGATTGATGGCTGCATTCAGGGCGGATACCCGCGCCACCAAAATTGATCTGGGTGTCGGGGTCTATCAGGATGACCGTGGTCGCACGCCAGTAATGGCGTCGGTTAAAGAGGCAGAGGCCCAGTTGATGGAGTTGGAAACAACCAAATCCTATCAGGGTATTGCCGGTGATCCAGAATATAATCAGCGTATTTTGCAGCTTCTGTTTGGTGCTGGGCATAGCATTCTCGACTCTGGTCGCATCAAGACTATTCAGGCTCCAGGTGGCTCAGGTGCACTGCGGGTAGGCGCGGAAGTGATTCAGCGCGCTCGACCTGGTGCCAAGCTATGGGTTGGTGTTCCCACCTGGCCTAATCATATTCCCCTGTTGGGTGGCGCTGGCTTTGAAATTGTCGAGTATCCCTATTACAACCTCAGCAGCCATCAAATTGACACCGACTCCATGATGGATGCTCTGCGTCAGGTACCAGCGGGCGATATGGTGCTGCTCCACGGCTGCTGCCATAATCCCACAGGTGCAGATCTGAGCAATCAACAATGGGATCAGATCGCTGATCTGGCCCTTGAGTGCGGCTTTATTCCCTACATAGACACTGCCTATCAGGGACTGGGTGATGGTCTCGACGAAGATGCCTATGGGGTGCGCATGATGGCAGATCGACTGCCGGAGCTGGTTATTGCGTCATCCTGCTCGAAGAACTTTGGTCTCTATCGCGAGCGTACCGGGTCAATTACTTTTATCACTGAAACGCCAGAGCAGGCGGATATTGTGGCGGCTCAGGCTATGTCTGTGGCGCGACAGATTTACTCTATGCCACCGGCCCACGGTGCTTTGCTGGTGTCACTTATTCTTGGTGATAAACAGCTGCGTGCTAACTGGGAAGAGGAATTGACTGAGGTGCGCACCAGAATTCAATCCATGCGCAGCCTGCTGGCGGATAATATTCAGCAAAATGCGGCGGGGATAGACTTTAGTCATATCAAGCAGCAGAAGGGCATGTTCTCGTTCCTGGGGCTGAATACAGCCCAGCTCGATCAACTGCGGGAAGAGTTTGGTATCTATATTGTGTCGTCGAGCCGGGTCAATCTGGCTGGCATTAACTCCAGCAATATCGACTATCTCAGCGATTCAATTATTTCAGTACTGAAATAACCTATCGGGCCAACTCGGCCATTACTGCCTGCAGCACCTCATCGATACTGAGGTTGCTGCAGTCAATACTGATATCCGCATACTGCTGGTACAGCACCTGGCGTTCGGCAAACAGGTCGGCAAAGCTTTGATCCGGTCGCCGGGCAATGCCGCGACTGGCAAAGTTGTTCACTCGTCGTTCCAGTTCGGACAAAGACACATCGAGAAATACCACTGTGGCGCTGTCTTTTAAGCGCGCCATACCAGCCTCTGAATAAACCGCGCTGCCACCGGTGGAGGCCACTTTGCCGGCGATATCCTCACTGAGAAGCACCTGTTCTTCGTATTGACGCAATGCCATGTAGCCTGATTGGTCGCTGATCTGCTGCAGGGTCTTGCCTTGCTGCACCTGAATACTGATATCCGTATCCAGAAAGTCCAGCCCCAGCTCTTTGGCAAGGAGAATCCCTATAGTGCTCTTTCCTGCGCCGGGCATGCCAATAAGTACTACAGTTTGCTTGTCGATATGATTTCTCCTCGTGCCTATGCCGCGACATTAGCTAAATTGGACGCAGATAACAATGCCGGCATTATGCCTGAAATTGCTTGAATTCACGCCACAGTCTGTATAATCGAACCCACACTTTTACAAGATACAGAATATGTCTTATTTTCAGCGTATTGGATTACTTGGCAGCCTCGATGTACCTGAGGTGGTGGAGTCTCTGCACAAGTTGGAATCCTTTCTCAAGGCCCAGGGCCGCGACGTGGTCTATGAGCAGCAGGCCGCAAACCTGGTCGACTGGACGCCTGATAACGTGCTGCCCATTGAGGAGTTTTCCGGCACTGTTGATCTGGGTATTGTGGTCGGGGGTGATGGCAGCATGCTTAGCGCCTGCCGCAAAATGGCCGCCTGTGGCATTCCCCTATTGGGGATCAACCGCGGTCGTCTGGGTTTTTTGACCGATATTTCCCCTGATGAAATTGAACAGCGTGTGCTGCCGGTACTGCAGGGCGAGTACAAACAGACCAAGCGTTTTCTGCTGGAAACCACGGTTACCCGTAATGGTGTTGAGATCGGCAAAGGCACTGCGGTCAATGATATTGTGCTGCATCCGGGCATGTCTGTACGCATGATGACCTTTGAGTTGTATGTGGATGGCCAGTTTGTCTACAGCCAGCGCTCCGATGGTTTAATTGTTGCTACGCCAACAGGGTCAACCGCCTATGCGCTGTCAGCTGGCGGGCCGCTGCTGTTTCCTGAACTCGATGCCATAGTGGTGGTTCCATTAAACCCCCACACCCTGAGCAGCAGGCCTGTTGTACTCAATGGCAGCGCCCAGATTGAGATCAGAGTAAGCTCCAGAAATGAATTGCATCCGCTGATTACCTGCGATGGTCACAATGACTTTGGCACTGAGCCAGGAGATATTATTACCGTCAAAAAACACAGTAACGATATTTTGCTAATCCACCCCAAAGACAATAATTTTTATGGGGTCTGTCGCTCTAAACTGGGCTGGGGCAGTCGTTTGGGCGTAAAGAAAGAATCTGATCAGGAAACCTAGGATTCATGAAGCAACGTTTTCAATGGCGGACCGCTGCCAAGCGCAACCCCGCCGTATCCATTTTGGCTGTAGCCAGTATTTTGGGAGCAGGCATTGCCGGTGTCGGCGGACCAATGATGAACTCCCTGCTGTTTGGGGGCCTGCAACAGGGTGAGTTCTGGCGTCTGTTAACCCCTATATTTTTACATTTTGGTCTGGCCCACCTGGCATTTAATGTTTTGTGGCTGGCCATACTGGGCTCTCGCATTGAGCAGCTGTCAGGGTCTGTGCATCTGCTGATGGTGGTAGTTGTCAGCGGTGTTTTTTCCAATATGATTCAGGCTGGCTGGGGCGGCTCAGCCATGTTTGGTGGCATGTCGGGTGTTGTCTATGCACTGCTGGGTTATATTTGGGTCAAGGGCAGATTTGTCCCCGAACCTGCGCTGCAGCTGCCGCCTGGAGTATTGGGCTTTATGCTGATCTGGTTACTGGTCGGCATGTCCGGGGTGCTGGAAGTGATACTTGGTGTGGGCATTGCCAATGGCGCCCATTTTGGCGGTTTTGCCATTGGCCTGTTGCTGGGTCTGGTGTTTAGTTTGTTATCGGCGGCTAAGCGATCCTGAGGATTTTAGTCGTCGGCATTTAGGGAGTATTTGTGGATTTAAAGCAGTTGTTGGACAGTATTACCCCAGAGATTTATGAGAGCCTTAAGCGAGCCATTGAGCTGGGTAAATGGCCCGATGGTCGAGTGCTTGGCTCCGGGCAGAAAGAGCTCTGTATACAGGCTGTTATTGCCTATGATGCGCGCAAGCCCGCAGACCAGCGCACCGGTTATGTGCCGCCAAAAACCACTGCCTGTGAACCTCCAGCTCCTGAAGATGAGCAGCCTCAACCTATTCAGTGGAAAGAATAATGTCGATACAAGCTTCAGGCCATCTGGCCAAAATGGATGTGCAGCTAGCGGAGTTGGTGCAGTATCAACTGCCACTGGACGACCAGAGAATTCCCTTAAACGATTTGATTGGCAGCAATATTGCTATCGAACATGTGGGCGATATTCACTGTATTCACTGTGGCCGCCGCTCTAAAAAAAGTTTTAGCCAGGGCTATTGCTACCCCTGTTTTACCAAATTGCCCCAGTGCGATACCTGCATTATGAGTCCGGAGCGATGCCATTTTCACCATGGCACTTGCCGGGACCCGGAATGGGGTGAGAAGTACTGTTTTACCGATCATTTTGTCTATTTGGCCAATAGCTCCGGTGTCAAAGTTGGCATTACCCGGGGCACCCAGTTGCCGACTCGGTGGATTGATCAGGGGGCCACTCAGGGGCTGCCGATCTTTAGAGTGCAGACCAGGTATCAGGCCGGGCTGATTGAAGACTGTATCCGTGAGCATGTGGCTGACAAAACCAGCTGGCAGAAAATGCTTAAGGGCGATGCAGAGCCGGTAGAGCTGGCAACTATTCGCGATGAGCTGATGGCAAAGTCAGAGTCCGGGCTGGAGCTACTGGAGCAGGAATTCGGTCTGCAGGCACTGCAGCGCCTCTACAGCGAAACCACCACCGAGATCAATTTTCCGGTCAGGGAGTTTCCGGAAAAAGTGAAGAGCTTTAATCTCGATAAGCAGCCACTGGTGGAGGGTTTGTTAAAAGGGATTAAGGGCCAGTACCTTATTCTTGATAGCGGGGTGATCAATATCCGCAAATACACTGGCTACAATGTCAGGTTTTCAGCGAGCTAAAAAGGACCAGTAACGTGAAAGATGGATTACCCCAAACCATTTATTTGAAAGACTACAAAGTCTCTGCCTTTTTGGTGGACAGCACAGATCTGGTGTTTGAACTGGGAGATACCCAGACAAAAGTGACCACCAGCCTAGCAGTAAGGCGCAATAGCGCCAGCGATGATCAAACCGGTGCCTTTGAATTAAATCGCAAAGGCGATGTTGAACTGCAATGGATTGAGATGGATGGCAGGCGCCTTGAGCAGGCCGAATACAGCCTCACCGATGACCTGCTGTCACTGCACAACCTGCCAGCCAGCTGCCAGGTTAAAACCGAGGTGCTGATTCAGCCGCAACTTAACACGTCGATGATGGGGCTGTACCGCTCGCGCACCATGTACTGTACCCAATGTGAAGCCGAGGGTTTTCGCCGCATCACCTTCTACCCTGATCGCCCGGATATTATGTCCGTATTTACCGTTAAGATAATTGCCGATAAAGCTACTTATCCGGTGCTGCTGTCCAATGGCAACGCCACAGAGCGGGGTGACCTGGATGCTGGCCGTCACTTTGTCACCTGGCATGATCCATTTAAAAAACCCTCCCACTTATTTGCCCTAGTGGCCGGCACTCTGGCTGTGGTCGAAGACAGCTTTACCACCATGTCAGGTCGAGAGATTCCCCTGCAGATATTTGTCGAAGAGAAAGATCTGGATAAATGTGACCATGCCATGCTGTCTCTGAAAAACTCCATGGCCTGGGATGAACAGGTCTATGGCCGCGAATATGATCTGGATATTTTTATGATTGTGGCGGTGGATGATTTCAATATGGGGGCCATGGAAAACAAAGGTCTGAACATTTTTAATACCTCTGCGGTATTGGCCAATCCAAAAACCACCACCGATGCAGCATTCCAGCGGGTGGAGGCAATTGTTGCCCATGAATATTTCCACAACTGGTCGGGCAACCGAGTCAATCTGCGGGACTGGTTTCAGCTCAGTTTAAAAGAAGGTTTTACCGTTTATCGTGACTCACAGTTTTCAGCAGATATGAACTCGCCAACGGTTAAACGCATTGAAGATGTTAACTATTTGCGCAGTTTTCAGTTTACTGAAGATGGCGGCCCCATGTCCCATTCAGTGCAGCCGGACTCCTACATGGAGATTAATAATTTCTACACATTGACCGTGTATGAAAAAGGCGCCGAGATTGTCGGCATGTATCACACATTGCTGGGGCAGGATCTGTATCGACAAGCCACAGATCTGTATTTTGATCGCCATGATGGTGAGGCGGTTACTATCGAAGAGTTTGTCCGGGCCATGGAAGATGTCAGTGGCCGCGACCTCACCCAGTTCCGGCGCTGGTATAAGCAGGCGGGCACGCCAGTGCTGAGTGTGCGCACTGACTACAATGCCGAAGCCCAGACCTATAGCCTGGAGTTTGAACAGAGCTGCCCAGCAACACCTGGGCAGGCAGAGAAGCTACCTTTTGTTATTCCAGTCAAGCTCGGCCTGTTGGGGGAGAGCGGCGAAATACCCCTCAACCAGGCTGGCGACTGTGAAACGGTCGTTGAGCTGACGGAAGCCAAACAGCAGGTGGTATTTGAGAATATTGCCGAGCAGCCAGTGCCCTCTTTGTTGCGCGGCCTGTCTGCCCCGGTGAAGCTGGATTATAACTACAGCCCCGAGCAGCTGGCCTTTTTAATGGCCAGAGATACAGATGGCTTTAATCGCTGGGACGCCTGCCAGACATTGTCTTTCTCGGTGCTGCAGCAGCTGGTAGAGGATTGTATTGCCCAGCGACCCATGGTCATGGACAGCCAGCTTATTGAAGCCTTTGCTCTGCTGCTTGAGGATCAGAGTTTGGATCCGGCCATGGTGCAGTTAATGCTGCAGCTCCCCGGCGAAGCCCAGCTCCATGAGCAGGCCGCCGAGATTTATGTGCAGGCCATTTATCAGGCTCGCCAATTTGCCCGTCAACAGATTGCACAGGCATTGCAAGAGCAGCTGGTTGCGACCTATAACCGCCATAATATCCAACAGGTCTATGCCCCAGTGGCAGATCAGATCGGCCGTAGGGGGCTTAAAAATGCCGCTCTGAGTTATCTGATGCTGGTGGATAATATTGGCCCGGAGCTGGCCTGGCAGCAGTTTAACCATGCCGACAATATGACTGATCAGGCCGCAGCACTGTCGGCTCTGGTGAACTGCCCTGGGGCAGCTGCCTATGCAGAGCAGGCACTGCAGCAGTTTGAACAGCAGTATCGTGATGAAGCCCTAGTAATGAATCTGTGGCTACAGATTCAGGCGACTAACAGTCAGCCCGGTGGGTTGCAGCGGGTGCAGGCGCTGTTGCAGCATTCGGCATTTAATATGACCAACCCAAATAAAATCCGCAGTCTGATCGGTGCATTTTGTTCGGCTAACCTGATTAATTTCCACAGTGCTGATGGCAGCGGCTATAAGTTTTTGCAGGAGCAGATCTGTGCCCTGAATTCGGTTAACCCCCAGGTGGCTGCGCGACTGGTGACTCCATTGACCAGATGGAAGAAATTCCCCGAGCCCAACAGACAACTGATGCGGGATGCACTGCGAAATATTGGTAAACAGGAAAATCTGGTAAAAGATCTGCAGGAAATCGTCACAAAGTCCCTTTAATTGGGCGATGATAGGCATATTGGGCGAAGTTTTGGCAGACCATGAAACTATGGACTAGTCTTTTAGTATCAGCTTCCCGATCTTGCACGATCTGAGCTGATGTTCAGACGACCAGGGCAACCTGGAGTGCTAATTACGGTTAGCACGTTCCGTCTGAACAGTATGTAACCCTGAACTTGGGAGGCTTTTTAAGCCTCCTTTTTTATGGCAGTTTTTTACCGCAGATCATTGGCCTCTTTAGTGACTGTGAGCCACCGCCGCACCACTGGGAATACGAATATCATCCACCAGATCCTGTACTTCGGCAGGAGGTGGTGGTGAGAGGCGGCTGACGACAAACGCGACCCCTATATTGAGCAACATCCCTATAAAGCCAATACCCTCGGGTGAAATACATAACCACCAGTGTTCGGCGTTATTAAGCTGCGGCGAGACAAATTTAAAATACAGAATATAGAAAAAAGTAAAGATTAATCCCGACAGCATACCGGCGATGGCACCCTGTTTGTTGATGCGTTTGCTAAAGATCCCCATCACAATGGCGGGGAATAATGAAGCGGCCGCCAGACCAAAGGCAAAAGCAACTACCTGAGCCACAAAGGCAGGTGGGTATATACCGAATAGACCGGCAATACAGACGGCCACAGCGGCGGCAATTCTGGCAAATAGTAGTTCCTGTTTCTCTGTGATGGCGGGCATCAGAGTTTGTTTGAGCAAATCATGGGACACCGAACTGGATATTACCAGTAGCAAGCCGGCAGCCGTTGATAGGGCGGCTGCCACACCGCCGGCAGCCACCAGGGCAATTACCCAGCCGGGAAGATCGGCAATTTCCGGATTGGCCAGCACTATAATATCCCGGTCAATTGTTACTTCATTGTCTATACCTGCGCTGTACTGCATCACAGCATCATTATTTTTGTCCTGCCATTCTACCAGGCCAGTATTCTCCCAGTTGCTAAACCACTGAGGAGCCTGTTCATAGCTAGTGTTGTGCACAGTGTCTACGAGATTGAGGCGGGCAAAGGAGGCGACGGCAGGTGCAGTGGTGTAAAGAATGGCGATAAAGGCCAGAGCATAGCCAGCAGATTTTCGTGCGTCAGAGACTTTAGGTACAGTGAAAAAACGTACCAGCACATGGGGCAGACCGGCAGTGCCAAACATCAGAGCTGCGGTGATAGCAAAGACATCTATGGTTGATTTACTGCCCTCCGTATAGGCGCCAAATCCGAGGTCGATTAGCACGGTATCGAGTTTTTCTAACACAGAGATCCCGGAGCCATCGGCTACCTCAGCACCAAACCCCAGTTGGGGAATAGGATTGCCTGTGATCATAATGGAGATAAAAATAGCCGGTACCATATAGGCAAAAATCAGCACGCAGTACTGGGCTACCTGTGTATAGGTAATGCCTTTCATGCCACCGAGAACTGCATACATAAATACGACGGCCATGCCGATAATTACGCCGGTCTCTACATCCACCTCGAGAAACCGGGAAAATACAATACCGACACCGCGCATCTGGCCCGCTACATAGGTGAATGACACAAAGATCAGACATATAACAGCGACTATGCGAGCTGTTTTGGAATAGTAGCGCTCACCGATAAAGTCGGGCACGGTAAAGCGGCCAAACTTGCGCAGATAAGGAGCCAGTAACAGTGCCAACAGCACATAACCACCGGTCCAGCCTAATAGGTATACAGAGCCATCTCGGCCCATAAAGGAAATAATACCCGCCATGGAAATAAATGAAGCTGCACTCATCCAGTCGGCAGCGGTGGCCATACCATTGACCACAGGATTTACGCCGCCGCCGGCCACATAGAAATCTTTGGTCGAGCCTGCGCGGGACCAGATAGCAATACCTATATAGAGCGCAAAAGAGGCTCCGACAAATAAATACGTCAGTAGTTGAGTGCTCACAGGGACTCCTCCTCAGCATCATCATCGACGCCAAACTGACGTTCAATAATTTGTATTCGCCAAGCGTAAATAAATATCAGCGCAACAAATACATAGATAGCTCCCTGTTGAGCAAACCAGAAGCCAAGTTTAAAACCAAAAAATGTAAACTGATCGAGCCAGTCCACCAGAAGAATTCCACAACCAAAAGAAACCGTAAACCAGACCACCAAAAGCGTTGCCAACAAGCGTAAATTAGCGCGCCAATAGTCTGTAGCATTTTTCTCGGTTATGTTTTTTTTGTCATTGTGATCGTGGGGGCTGGGGTTTTCAGCCGCGTGGCGATAAGGCTGCTGTGACATTGGGTTTGCTTCCTGTGGTTATTAATTTTTATATTAATCTCAAACTGCCAGTTCCTGTTTACGCGGTTAAAGGGCCAGTGAAATAAGCCGCTTACTCAGGATACAGTGACTGTAATTCCTGCCCTCGCTTGGCTGTACTTTTGCGGGAGAAGCTGGACTGCTGCTTAAGACGTTGTAACAGCAGTTGAATATCAAGCTGATCGCCACTGGCATCATCTTTATAAAGCTGTCGATCAAGCTGGGTAAATTGTTGCTGCAACTCCAGATCAGCCAATAACAAGCTGAGGTCTTTTAATGTTGTAGGTGGCGTCTCGGCGAACAGTTGCCGGCCCCAGACCAAAATAGCATCGCGCATGCCCATCATATTATTTTTATCCGCCTGGATTTCAATGGCCTTAAATTTTTGTTTAAGGCTCAACAATGCCGGTGTGGCTGGCTCGGTGCTGGTTCGTCCAGCTAATCCCGATCTGGGTCTTTTTAATAGCAGCAAGGCCAGAGCGGCAATCAACAGCGCGTTGAATGCCAGGGATAAGTTAGTCAGCAGGGACAGCTCAGAGGGCTTTTCACTAGCCCCAATAGCAAGCGACTCCATAGCTTGTGGCTGAACAGTAGCTGGGCTAATAGCCACTGCTGTGCTGGGTCTGACCTGCACTGTTTTGGCGGCCAGACTTGCGGTTTGCATGCGCTGATTGACCGTATCCCACCATCGCACGTTGATTGCGGGGAAGGTAATCTCACCGGCCCGACCGGGCACCATGGCCAGGGTTTCAGTGCGGGTACCTACTATGGTCGAGCTTTTTGCCTGTTCCTTGAGCTGGGGCTGATCCGGGTAGATTTTATAGTCGTCGCTCTCAATGATCTGGATTGGGGTTATCTGGGCGCCGGTTAATCCCGCGGCACTAATGGCAATGGCTCTGGTGACTGGTTCGCCCACCGTCAGATTATTTAGGTCAGTGCTCCACTGCTCAGCAAGCTGGACTTCAGAACTTGGCATCCATTGATCTGCTGCTATATGAGCAGGTCTTACATTAACGTCGACAATCTTGCTCTCGGTGCTGCGAAAGATGCGCGTGCCTCGATTGGTAAAGCCGCCGAACTGGCTGCGGCCATTACTTTCGTAAGCACCAAAACGCAGAGCGGGAATAACAAGTTTGCCCGCCACCTGGGGGAACAATGCGTACTTTATTTCGACAATCAGATAGTTTCTGCCATTGATGGTTTTTTGATATTGATTGTCGCCAATTTTTTGCAATATCACATCGGGCACATTGAGGTCAGAGAGACTTAAATCTGACAATTGCACTGAGGTGTAAAGGCGATGGGTAAGCACCAGCTGCTCCTGAATATAGACAGACTCTTTATCCACCAGAGTTTCGGTATAAATAGGCTGTTTGCCTGCACCAGCGGCTGCGGCGCTGGCACTGCGCACTCTGATTTCCACTGCATTGCTGACATCTTTTTTAAAGTTCAGGGAGGGGATTAATACCAACCCCGTGCGCTTTGGCATTAGCACCATGGTCCAGTCGGTATAGGATTCAGACTGGCCATTGACCCAGCTGTACTGCTGTTGGCGGTTGTTGGACAGAATCTCAAAGTCGTTTTCCAAAGGGCTAAAATCCGGCTGCCCAGTCATGACCTGGCCATCGTATCTGATCACCAACTGCAGGGTTTCATTGCTGTCTATAACGCTACGATCAACAGTGGCGGTTAGCGCAGCCCAGCTCAATGTGGAAACTGCCAACAGCAACAATGGGAGAAGGTTTTTTACCATGGATACATTCATTTACCAGCGCTCTTGCTCATTGGGTGGTTTGGGTTGTCGTTGCTCCAGTGCGCGCTGTCGCGACTGATAGCGAAATTTTTGCCGCAGCAGACCGCCGGGATCATCTGGTACCCGGCGCAGCATCTGTTCAATCTCTTGCTGGTTTTGTTTTTCTTCCTCAGTAAGCTCTGCCTCTTGGGCCTGCGCCTGCTGCTCTTGCTCAGGCTTTTGCTTGGATTCTTGCTCAGATTGTTGCTGTTCCTGTTCGGACTTGTCCTCGCTGTCCTGTTCCTGGCTTTGCTCCTGCTTTTGCTCTTGATCCTGCTGGTTATTTTGTTGCGGATCCTGTTGTGATTGATCTTGGTTTTGCTGTTGCTGGCTGTCCTCATTATTGGAAGACTGCTGCTGATTCTGCTCTTGATCATCTTGCTGTTGATCGGATGAGTCTTGCTGCTGTTCCTGTTTTTGCTCTTGCTGCTGTTTTAGCTGTTCCAGCAGATCGCGATTGGCGATAGCATCTTCCATCTCTGGCTGTCTCTCCAGAGCGTCATTGTAGGCTTCAATAGCGGCCTCTAGATCTCCGGCTTTGGCCAGGGCATTGCCGCGATTGTAATGGGCATCGGCACTGTCGGAACTGGCAAAGTCATCAATGGCCGCACTGTAATCGCCAGATCTGTAGGCGGCGCTGGCGCGCCACTGGCTGTCCTCAAAAAGTGCCTGAGCTGTGGCTGCATCTCCAGCGGCCAATGCTTCAGCCGCCTGTTGATCAGGGGTTTGCCACAGATCCTGCCAGACTGAGGCATCTGCAGTCTGTGGCTGGATTAATAATGGAGCTATCAGAACCATAGCCACAATATTTTTGCGGAAGCTAAGCAGCAATACTGGCAATAATAATATGATCAGCCAGAAGCCCTGGTCGTCCCACAGGTCAAAGGAGCGATCCAGTTCTCTGGTGGCATCCGGGAACAGCAGCTCTGTACTGGCCAGCAGTTGCTCAATATCCGAGTCGTCGGCACTGAGCTGGCGGTAGATGCCGCCGCTGTAACCGGCCAGCATCTGCAATGAAGATGAATCCAGTTTGGGGATTAAAATAGCGCCGCTGCTATCTTTGATAAAGCTGCCATTGCCATAGGGAATTGGTGCCCCCTGAGCGGTGCCAACACCAAGTATCGACAGGCGAAAGTTGCCCGACTGTGCCAGCATGGCCTGAATGGTACTAAATGCAGATCTGGCGACCCCATCGGTGATCAGCAATAGATCGGCTTGGGTATAGCCCCCGTTGGTGGCCAGATTAATGGCCATCTCTATGGCATCCTCAGTGTTGCTGCCGTACTCGGCCAGAAGACTGGGGTGCAGCACTGGCACCAGACTGATAATGGTGTTGCTATCTTCGGTCAGAGGCGACACTGTGTGGGCTTCGCCGCCATAGACTACCAGCCCATTAAAGCCTTCATCCTGCTGTTTAAGGATATCGATCAGTTTAAATCTGGCCCGCACCAGTCGGCTGGGCGCAATATCCTGAGCCAGCATGCTGGGGGATAAATCAAAAATAATGACCAGGGCGCTATCTTGCTTGTGCACCGGTTGGGGCAGCTGCTGCCATGTTGGCCCGGCGAGGGCGGCGCAACAGAGTAACCAGGCCACGGCAACCCAGCCGAGAACATGACCACTGGCGCGGCCTTTTTTGCCACTGTCCCCCTGCATTAAAAACGGCAGCAATTCCGGGTTAATAATATTTTCCCAGTTGCCTGCACTGCGTTTGCGCCATTGATAAAATGCGATTATCACAACACAGGGTAGCAGGCCTACAAACCACCAGGGTCTGAGAAAATGCAGCTGCTCTATGCCTTGCAGCCAATCAGACATGGGCACCTCTGCGACTGTTAATGACAGCGACCAAAAGGCTTAGCATAAAGGCCACAGCCAGAGGCCAGTAAAACAGACTGGCCACAGGGCGAATGGTTTCTGCCTCTTGCTCAATGGGTTCCAGTCTATTGAGTTCGGCATAGATAGCGGCTAGCTCCTGTGGATTGCGGGCGCGGAAAAACAGCCCGCCAGTGGCCTCAGCTATGCCAGTTAATGTGGCTTCATCGAGATCAGCGCTGGGGTTGGTGACCCGTTTGCCAAATAGCCCCCAGGTCTCCTGAACATCAGCACCTATGCCAACGGTGTAGATTTTTACCTTGGCGCGGCGGGCCAGATCTGCTGCTTTTAAAGGCTCCAGTTCACCGGCATTGTTAGCGCCGTCGGTCAGTAAGATTACCACCCGATGGTTTTCCGGGCGGTCTTGCAGGCGCTTGACCGCCAAGCCAATGGCATCACCTATAGCCGTGCCATTATTGCCAGCAAAACCAATTTGGGCTTCATTTAATAATGTCTCCATGGTTTTGCGATCAAAGGTTAGAGGGGTTTGCAGATAGGCTTTTTCACCAAATAGAACCAGCCCCAGACGGTCACCTTCGCGCTTGATAACAAAGTCACTGACCACGGCTTTTACCGCCACCAGCCGATTGACGTCGCGGCCGCGCAATTGCATATCTTCCCGCTCCATGCTGCCAGAGATATCCACCGCCAGCAAAATATCCCGACCATTGGTGGGCACTGCGACAGGCTCACCTATCCAGACAGGTCGCGCCAGAGCCAGTACGGCGGCCACCCAGGATAATGTTAGTAACAACAGCACCAGGTTTTTGCGCCAGTTGCTGGCATTGATTGACAGTTCAGTACCCTGGGCTGCACTGGCCAGTATTGGCGCGCGCAGGGCACGGATATTAATATCTGCAGGGGCGCGCAAACGGCGGTAAATAAACGGCAGGGGTAACAGAACCAGTGCCCAGGGCCAGAGTAGATTTAACATGCTGGCGCAACCCTGGTCTGATGCTGTTTGATCCAGATAGTGGCGCTGCTAACAAGCTGCTCTGCCAT
>Ga0206131_10001245_pt1 | contig 33115 bp, 28 predicted proteins | sample Helgoland_Spring_FD_148636 | JGI IMG/M metagenome (GOLD analysis project Ga0206131, IMG submission 148636) | Pelagic subsurface seawater microbial communities from Kabeltonne, Helgoland, North Sea - Helgoland_Spring_Bloom_20160517_1 | ecosystem: Environmental > Aquatic > Marine > Epipelagic ... | reverse complement strand
GAGTATGCGTGATCTGAGGGTGGAGGTATCCTCTTAAAAAGTGTAAAGCGCGAATGCCACGGGAGTGAGCGGTTTTTAGCTTACCGCTGTAGAGCTTGCGCCGCAAACCTCATACCTACGGGGAATTGCTTGGAGGGTGAGGGGGGATTTGGGGGCAAATGGGGGATTTTCGGTTGTTCGGCCTGTCGGTGTAGGCTCTTTGAAATGTTAAAGTGCAACTCCCGTTGCCCCTTTCAATTTTGGGAAAGCATTACGAGAGAAAGAGGATTTCAACCGCAGATGAACGGGATGCACGCAGAGGAAAGAAGGGATTTCGGAAATTTAGGTTCGAAGTTTTCGAAAACGAACACAGCCAGCAATCAATCCCATGTTCATCGTCCCGGATCTGCGTCAATCCCGTCCATTTGACGAAATAATTTCGTTTCCAGTTCGTCTATGTCCGCTGCGCTCCCGTTGCGGTTTGATATTTTTTCATGTAGACGTCCTGGATTCTCAGCCGTGTTGTATTGCGGTTGTAAGGGCGTTCTGATTGAACTGTCTGAGGATTCAAATATGAGACGTCAGAAGGAAAAAAATCGAGATTCCAGCAAAAAGCGCACGCGCGGGACTGCGCGAGACGGTCGTGCGGAGACGGAGGAGTTTTTGAAGAAGAATCGCTTGAAAGCCGATGTCATCGAGACGCCGAGCGGACTGCAATATACGATTGTGAATTCGGGCGAGGGAGCGAGTCCGACGGAGTGGAGCACAGTCGAGGTAAATCAGCGCATCCTGCTGGTAGACGGGACAGTCATCAAGGACACCTTTCGAACGCCGGACAATGACCGTTTCACCATGCAAGAAGCAATCGCAGGGCTCAAGGAGGGCTTGCCGTTGATGAAGGAAGGCGCTCGATTCCGTTTCGTCGTCCCTCCGGACTTGGCGTGGGGGAAACGCGGAGCAGGTGACAAGATCGGTCCCTACGCAACACTCGTCTTCGACATTCGTCTTGAAAGGGTGAGAGACTGACCCGAATATTGAGCTATCTGACCCGAGACAGATCGCCTGGCAAAAATGAGCGCCATCGGGTTCCCCGATGACGCTTGGCTGGTTATTTTCAGCCCGTCAGGAAAGCCGCTTCTTGGCTTCCTCGACGAGATGATCAGGACCGGTCACGGAGACTTTTGATCGTCCGTCGCATTTGATCTTCAGGTTCCGCCCGAGGGTCGGTCCCAGCTTTTTTCTGATCCCATCTTCAGCAGCTGCCCTCTTTCTTGGATGCGAATAGGAGTAGTCTATACCTTGGAGGGAGACAAGGGAAAGTTCGTAACTTCCGTAAGAATGCGCAAATAAGTTCCCAATTCTGTAACTTTAGAGTTCCACCGGTGAACAAAGTATGAATATCATGCATCCAACCCCATGGAGGTCATCGCGGTAGACAAGATCGAGAAGTTCGTTCGGAAGCATGCGAATGCCCGTGCGTCTCTTGCTTCCTGGCTACTGATCGCCGAGGGTGCCGAGTGGACTTGCCCGCAGGATGTGAAGAACCACTTCCGCTCGGCAGACATCCTCTCGGGCAATCGCATCGTATTCAACATAGGAGGTAACAATTACCGATTGGTGGTTCTAGTCCGTTACAGGAATGGAATTCTCCTGATCCAGAAAGTAGGCACCCATGCGGAATACGACCGCTGGAAACTCGACTGACCAACCCAACAGCATCATGAAAATCATTAAAAACAGCAAAGACCACGAAGACGCACTCCGTCAGTTGGAGGAGCTGATGGTTGCCGACCCGGCACCCGGCACCGACGATGATGAGAGGCTCCAACTTCTCGCCTTCCTGATCGCCGATTATGAGAAACGCATCGTGAAAATCCCACAGGCTTCCCCTGCAGAGGTGATCCGGTTCGTGATGGAACAGCGCGGCCTCAAGCAGCAGGAACTGGTGCAATACATCGGCTCAAAGGGGCGGGTGTCCGAGATCCTTTCCGGTAAGCGTGAGCTGACGCTCAAAATGATACGTGCCTTGCACGCAGGTCTGGATATCCCGTTCAAGGCTCTGGTTCAGGAGCAAGGATTTGAGGTGCCTGATAAGATTTTCGTCGAGGATTTTCCGTTCAATGAAATGCACAAGGCCGGGTATTTCCCCAGTGTTTTGAATGAGAAGGTAACGGCAATCAAAGATCGGGCGGAGGAGCTTCTCCATAGCTTTTTCTGTGGACGTGAAAATGATCCAATGATGGCTTTCAACAGGCAGAGCAAAGGCAAAGCTGAGATCGACAAGTTTGCGATCCATGCGTGGCGATGCCGCGTGTTGGACAGGGCGAAAAAGGCGAAGCGCGGCACCTACTCCCACGACGGAGTCAATCAGGCTCTGTTCTCACAGCTCACGGTATTGAGCGCCCTTGATACAGGACCGCTACTTGTCCGTGACCGACTCGCAGCGGCAGGTATTGCGGTTGTTTATGAACCCCACTTGGCAAAAACACGCCTGGACGGTGCGGCACTCTGGCATCCCGATGGATTCCCTGTGATCGGGCTTACCCTGCGGTATGACCGTCTGGATAACTTCTGGTTCACCCTCTTCCACGAACTCGGTCATGTTGCCCACGATCTGAACGTCAAGGCTATCGGCTTCATCGATACGGACATTGATTCGACATCAGAAAAGGAGGTTGAACAAAAGGCTGATACCTTTGCTCTGAACCAATTCATATCTCCCGATGACTGGGAGGAGCTGAAACACCTGACCACCGCCAAAGAAATTCGGAAAGCCGCCGAGACGTTGGCGATCAACCCGGCAATTCTTGCTGGCCGCCTGCGCAGGGAAGCGAAGGATTATGGGAGGCACCGCACTCTCGTAGGGCAGGGCGAGGTTCGTTCCCAATTCAATCTTCTGTGAGTCGGCGAATTTAAACAAGTCGCCGAAATTCCACTGCCAAAATGTGGGACGGATGTGGATTCTATTTTTGGGGGCGGGTGTCTCATTACAACATTTTCACAATACCAAAAATAGCGATGGGCTTCGGCTTCGCTGGGCGTAGTCCCAAAACTGAGCGCCTTCCTTTGAATTGCCACCAGCGAGATGAGTCTATTCACGGATTTCGCTCAACGTCCTCAGATCCACGCGCTGGTCAGCGTTCATTTCCAAAAGAAACACCGTGGTGCGACCAATATCTGTCAGGCCAATCACGTGGGCGGATTCAATTTTGAAATGCTCCACCCACAAATGTTGCCGGGGATGGAAAAGGGTGACCAGCGCATCGCCATCAGGATCCCGACTGGTGAGATTCGGCCCCTTGAATAAATTGCAGTGGTGGCATGCGAGAGCCAGATTCGAGAAGTCGTCTGTTCCTCGGTGCTGCCGGGCGATGATGTGCTCCACGTGATATGTGTGGAATGGTTCCCAATTCTGGTGGGTTCCGCAGTATTCGCAGACACCCTGCGCGCGGGTTACGACCATACTCTTCACCTATCCAGGGACGCCCATCAGGCGGCGGAGTTCAGCTTCAGGCGGGCTTTGGTCTGCAATAGACCGAGGAAGTTTCCGAAGGAAATGGCGCTGTGGTATTCGTGGCGTTCATCTTCGGTGAGCAATCCCTCGTTGGCGCGTTCCGCGAGCAATGCCATCCTTGCCGTTGCTTCGTCAGGTGCGCGCATATCCACAAGGGCATGCAGTGCATTCGCATCGAAGGTGTCGGCAACAGCGGCAAGCATCGTTTCCATCGCATTCATGTAAGGGAGAATAGATCTGCAGATCCAGACGCGCAATTCCGTTTTTTGTCAGCCAGCCTATCGCAAGTTCCCATGGAAATCGTGAGAAACGCAATGAATACGGATTCTATGTGTGTGAAAAGAGGAGTCAGGCGCAAGGCTTGGCATCTACGGGATCTGTAAATTCTCTTTTCCAACATGCAAAGCCACATGGCCTCGCCATTTTCCCCGTCAAATCTCACCAACTGGCAAAGGGATTACATCCGCTTCAAGGTATGTGGCGGATGTCCGGCGAGAGTGGAGCAACTCGCTACCTGAGGCAGTGGCCCGGAGATTCTACAGCGGAAGGAGTCTCGCGGCGGCGAGTTCGTGTCGTTGGGAAGCGAGGGTTTCAATATGACGTAAGGACATGGGCAAGCAGGTTTCCCTGGGTGGAGATTGCAGGTATCAGAAAAGACCTGCAAAACATACATTACGATGTTTCTTTTGCAGAGTGATTGGGCGACGAATGCTTGGATTGAGTCAATTCTCGCAAAATCACATTTACCATTTGGGTCAGGATTTTCATTGAGACATCTTGCTACTAGAATTCAGCGGCTTGGAGCATCCACTGCCAGGCAGGAAGGACTTGGATCGGGGGTGGGACGGCAGGGAATGGAAGCCGTGATTCGAGGGTTAGTATGAGTTGCTTGGCGCGGGGGTATTCGTTGGCGGCGTCTTGGAGGGCGCGGACTTCGCGGGCGAGGGTTCCGGGATCGTCGATGGATGTGCAGACTTGGATCAGCTCCTCGGAGTTGTCGGGATGGCGGGCGAGGAAATCGACTTCGTAGCCGTCCGGCGTTTTCACGTATGAGATGTCCGCTTGGCGGCGCTGAAGTTCGATGAAGACGGCGGTTTCGAGGAGGTGGCCGGTATTGCGTTTTCCGCTGCGGTCGAAAACGGGTATGAGTGCGGTATCGGCTGGGTAGATCTTGCGTGGATTCACCTGGCGGCGTTTTTCTGAGTCGGTGGCGACGGGAATGGTGTGGAGGAGAAAGGCGTCCTCGATGTGGGAGAGGTAGGCGTAGAGGGTTTCGCGGCCGACAGCGATGCCCTGGGATTTCATGTCAGCGGCGAATTTCGTGACCGAGAACAAGCCGGCAGGGCTGGAGAGTAGGCGGCGGACCAGCCAACGCAGGGCGGTGACATTGGCGACTTGGTGGCGCTCGATCACATCGCGGAGGAGAAGTACGTCGATGTAGCCCTGCAAAAGCTGCCGCCTCTCGGGCGTGGGTAGACCCTGGGCTTCCGGGAAGCCGCCGATCTCCAGATAGCGGGCGAACTGGTGGTCGAGCGCCGTTGCCTTGCGGTTGGTGATGGCGGATGTTTTGGCAGGAATCTCCTTTTGATGATGGCGGAGAAATTCCTTAAAGCTGAAGGGATGGATGGTGATCTCCCAGGCTCTGCCGCGCATGGAGGTGGCGATCTCCCGGCTGAGGAGCTTGGCGGATGAACCGGATAGAAAAACCTCGTAGCCGGCGGTATCCAGTAGCCTCCGAATGAAAGTTTCCCAGCCGGGGACGATCTGGATCTCATCGAGAAACAGAGTGACTGGCTCGTTTTCCGGTTCGGGAAACAGGCGGAGGTGGATGTCCGCGATCAGGTGGAGCTGATCTGCGCGGATGTCGCCGAGACGTTCATCCTCGAAGTTGAAATAGATGAGGCGTGATGGGGTGCGGCCTGCAGCGATATAGTCGGCGCGGCATTGATAGAGGTAGCTGGTTTTTCCCGCTCGGCGCATCCCGATGACGGTAATGGCTTTGCCTTTGATGGTAGGAAGGGCAGCGTCCCTACGCGTCAATACAGGTATGGGTGCGTCTGCAGCAGCGAGCACTTTGTTCTGGATAATCTGGGATACTAGGACTTCCATGAAGTCCTTTATATTAAAATAAAAGACTTCTGTGAAGTCTTAATTTAGCTCCGATCGGACCAGGTGTTACGTTTTAACATCTCAGAAATCCGAGAACCCTAAGGAGTAGGTGGGTCTCCGCGCCTTGAGTCGGAGTAGCGTCTCCGCCGCCCGTCAAAAGTAGGATCAAACTCGAAATGAATTTCGAGTTCATGGCGTGTTGTGTTTTTGGTTCAGATGATTTTTCTGAGTCGCAGAGCGTTGAGGATGACGGAAAGGGAGCTGACGCTCATCGCGGCGCCGGCGATCATCGGGTTGAGGAGGGTGCCGGTGAACGGGTAGAGGACGCCGGCGGCGATGGGGATGCCGAGGGCGTTGTAGGCGAAGGCGAAGAACAGGTTCTGGCGGATGTTGGTCATCACTTTCCGGCTGAGTGCCATGGCGTTGGAAATGCCGTCGAGATCGCCCCGGACGAGGGTGATCGCCGCGCTTTCGATGGCGACATCGGTGCCGGTTCCCATGGCGATGCCGACTTGCGCTTCTGCGAGAGCCGGGGCGTCGTTGATACCGTCTCCCGCCATCGCGACAATCGCGCCCTCGGCTTTGAGTTCGCGCACGAGCTTGATCTTGTCTTCCGGGCTGAGTCCTGCCCGGACTTCGTCGATGCCCAGTGCTTTGCCGACGGCTTCCGCGGTGCGGATGTTGTCGCCCGTGGCCATGATGATACGGATGCCGTTGCGGTGCAGTTCGCGGATCGCGGCGGCGCTGGATTCCTTGATCGGATCTGAGATTCCTAGAACACCTTTTGCGGAATTTCCGATGGAGATCCAGACGGTGGTTTTCGCGTCCGCTTCCAGTTGTTCGGCAGCCGCAAGGAGATCGTCGGGAAATGCGATTCCCGAGTTTTCGAGGAAACCTTTCTTCCCGACGCGGACCGTCTCCCCGCGTATGGTTCCGCTGACGCCGCCGCCGGTGGTGGATTGGAAGTCTCCGGCTTCAGGGATTTTAACTCCCGCCTCCTTCGCGGCGTTGGTGATCGCGCGGGCAAGGGGATGCTCCGAGCTTTTCTCAAGCGCGGCTGCGGCTGCTAGTAAATCCTCGATCACGATGCCTTCGGCTGCGATCCTGTCGGTGACCTCGGGTTTTCCGGCGGTGAGCGTGCCGGTCTTGTCGGTGATCAGTGTGTCGACCTTTTCCGCGGTCTCTATGGCCTCCGCATTCTTGATCAGGATCCCTTTCTCCGCCGCCTGCCCGACGCCGACCATGATCGACATCGGTGTGGCGAGTCCGAGCGCGCAGGGGCAGGCGATGATGAGCACGGCCACGGCGTTGACGAGGGCGTAGGCCATCGCTGGATCGGGTCCCCAAATCGCCCAGACGATGAATGTCATCACGGCGATACCGAGAACCGCGGGGACGAAATAGGAGGCGATCGTGTCCGCCAGTTTCTGGATGGGTGCACGGCTGCGCTGCGCCTCGGAAACCATGTTGATGATCTGGGCGAGCAGGGTGTCGTCCCCGATTTTTTCCGCCTTCATCAGGAACGAACCGGTCTGGTTCACCGTTGCTCCGATCACCGATTCCCCAGCGCCTCTTGAAACGGGAAGTGGCTCTCCGGTGATCATGGATTCGTCGATGTTGCTGCTTCCCTCCGAGACCGTCCCGTCGATGGGGATTTTCTCGCCGGGACGGACGCGGAGGATATCTCCTTTCCGGATGTCCTCGATGGCGACCTCCTCTTCCGTGCCATCGGTGACGCGGTGGGCGGTTTTCGCGGCCAGGCCGAGAAGCGACTGGATCGCACGACCCGTCTTCGAACGAGCGCGCGCCTCCAGGATTTGTCCGAAAAGGACAAGCACGGTGATGACGGCGGCGGCTTCAAAATAGAGCCCGACCTCACCGTTCGTCCGGAATGATGCAGGGAAGATCTCCGGGAAAAGAACCGCCACGGTGCTGAACAGCCAGGCCGCGCCAACGCCGAGCATGATCAGGGTGAACATGTTCATGCTGCGGGCGGTGATGGATCGCCATCCTTTCACGAAGAAGGATCCGCCGACCCAGAAGACCACGGGAGTCGCGAGGGCGAGTTCGATCCATTTCGAAATATGCCTCGGGATGAGGGCATGGAGGTTGAGGCCCGGGATCATCCCGCCCATCGCTATGAATAGCACGGGGAGAGTGAGAATGAGGCCGATGGTGAATTTCCGGGTCAGCAGTCGGATTTCCGCCTTTTCGTGTTCGCTGGAATCGAAAGCGCCGACTACCTCCAGAGCCATCCCGCATTTCGGGCAGTCTCCCGGGACATCCGAGATGACCTGAGGATCCATCGGGCATGTCCACTGGCCGGGTTTGGCTAGGGATGGCTCTACCTTTTTGTCGCCGCCGTGGCTGCAGCAGGAATGGATCTTCTCTTCGTGTTTCATATGGTGACAGGTTTTATAGATCGGATTTCTTTCGTCATGCAGAAAAGCACGGGCACGACGAACATGGTCATTAGCGCGATGAACATCCCGCCAAAAATTGGGACAGCCATGGGAACCATGAGATCGGAGCCGCGACCGGTGCTGGTGAGGACGGGGAGGAGCGCGAGCATTGTCGTCGCGGTGGTCATCAGGCAGGGGCGCACGCGGCGGAGTCCGGCCTCGAGTGTGGCCTGACGGATTTCGGAAATGCTGGTAGGTTTTAGCTCGGCGAATTTCTGGCGAAGATAGGTGGAGATGACCACGCCGTCATCGGTCGCGATGCCGAAGAGCGCGAGGAAGCCGACCCATACCGCGGTCGAGAGATTCACCGGCCCCGTGTTGAAAAGTTCTCCGATATTGTGGCCGAAAATCTCGAAATCGAGGAATCCGGGACGGCCGTAGAGCCAGAGCATAAGGAAGCCTCCCGACCAGGCGACGGCGACCCCGGTGAATACGATGAGGGTAGTAGAGACGGATTTGTTATCGAAATAGAGCAGGACGAAAATAATACCAAGACAGAGCGGCAGCATGATCATCAAGGTGCGGTCGAATTCTAGGGCGGCCTCGTAGTTTCCAGCGAAATCGTAGCGCAAGCCTTCCGGGCGGTTGAGCTTTCCCTCCGCTTCCATTTTCGCGAGGTAGTCGCTCGCGGCCTCGACGACATCGACCTCTGCGGTGCCTGGCTCGGAGCCGAAGGTGACGTATCCGGTGAGAAAGGTGTCCTCCGCCTTGATTACCTGCGGGCCGCGCACGTAGCGGATCTCCGCGAGCTGGGAGAGCGGCACCTGGGCGCCTTCCGTGGAATCGACGAGGACTTTTTGCAGCGCTTCCAGGGTATCGCGGTCTTCGCGGGTGAAGCGCACCTGCACCATGAAGCGCTCGCGCCCCTCAATGGTGGTGGTGACCATTCGCCCGCCGATGGCCGTCTGGATGGTATCGTGCACATCGGCGATATTCAGGCCGTAGCGGGAGGCGGCTTTGCGATCGGGGACGATCTCGAGGTAGGGTTTACCGACGATTCGGTCGGCGTTCACCGTGCCGGGGGAGAGTCCGGGGATTTCTCCGCTGCGCAAATGGCGCTCGACCTCGAGGCCGAAGCTTTCGATTTCTTCCAGCGATTTGCCTTTGATTTTCAAGCCCATGGGCGCGCGCATACCGGTGCGGAGCATGACGAGACGGGTCTCGATGGGTTGCAGTTTCGGTGCGCCGGTGATGCCGGGGAGGCGGGTCGCTTGGCTAATTTCTGCCCAGATGTCCGCGGGTGATTTGATGTGCGGGCGCCATTGGCGGAAAGGTTTACCGTTCTTGTCTTCGATGAGATTGCCGGATTTTTCGTAGGTGAAATTTCCTTCATCATCGATTCGGTATTTCAATACACGGCCTTTCGAATCGGATTTATATTCGGAGACGTAGTTCACCACGGTCTCGATCATGGAGATGGGCGCGGGATCGAGAGGGGTTTCCGCTCGGCCAATTTTTCCGACGACTTGCCTGACTTCGGGAATGGCGTGGATTGCGGCGTCGGTGATTCGGAGGGCTTCGCGTGCCTCCTCGATGGAGGCGTGCGGTGCGACAGTTGGCATGTAGAGGAACGAGCCTTCGTCGAGCGCGGGGCGGAATTCTCGTCCGAGGCCGGGGAATTTCTCCGAGGCATCCGTCCATAGGCGGGTTTCGGTTATGGCATTTCCTAAAGTGTTCGGGATGAAGGCGAAGACTCTTGGGAAACCGAGCCAGATGCAGAGGGCGGAGATAAGCAGCAGCAGCGGGGCGGAAAGGAACAGTGCCTTGTGGTTCAGGCACCAGCGGAGGATGCTTCCGTAGGTCATTTCGAAAAGCCGGAAGAGCCCTAGCAAGCCGCCGACGGCGATGATGACAAAGGCGAGGTTGGATATATTCGAGCGGTCGAGCCCGAGTGGCATCCAGTCGACGGCGAGCAGGCAGGCGATGAGGAAGGCGACGATGAAATTCACCGTGACGATGCCGATGCGAAGTGATTTTCCCGAGACGAAAAGCGGTGCGAGGATACCGAATGCGAGGGCGATGAGGCCGAGACCCAGCCAGAGAGAGAATACGAAGGCGAAAATCCCCCCGATGGCGAGTAGTGCGGAGGAAAGGGTTCGGCGGGTTTTCACCCACTGCGGGAGCACACCGAAAAGAAGGTGGGCGACGGGCGGGATGATGGTCAGAGCGACGATGATCGATGCGATGAGGGCGAAGGATTTCGTGAATGCCAATGGCCGGAAAAGCCGCCCGGCCTCGCCGGTCATGGTGAAGACGGGGAGGAAGCTGACCACGGTTGTCGCTACCGAAGTGGTGACCGCACCGGAGACTTCGGTGACGGCGCGGTAGATCACGGAGGCCGTAGTGGTGACCTTCGGTCGCCCCTCTTCTCCATCCACTGGCGACCGAAGGTCACCACTACTTTCATCCAGGTGTTTCAGGATGTTTTCCGTGAGGACGATTCCCACGTCCACCACCGTGCCTATGGCGATGGCGATGCCGGAGAGCGCAACGATGTTCGCATCCACCCCGGCGAGTTTCATGCTGATGAAAGTGATCAGCACCGCCAGCGGCAGCATTGCGGAAATGAGAATGCTGGTTCGTAGGTGAAGCACCATCACAACGATCACGATGATGGTGACGAGCACTTGCTGGTAGAGTGCTTCGTCCAAGGTGTTGAGCGTCTCGTTGATCAGGCCGGAGCGGTCGTAAAACGGGACGACAGTCACCTTGGAAGTCGTCAGCCATTCTGGCCATGCGCGGCGGTCGTTGGTTTTTGTGAAACTCAGCCAGTCGTCGTCGGATGCGGGATCCAGAGGATTTTCGATTCCCTGGCGCTCCGCGAAATTCGCAACTTCCTGCCGGTCGGTTTTTTCCCAATCGATGACCGCCTTGATCGGTAGCGCGCTTTCCAATTCGCCGATGCGCTGTTTTGTGTTGCGAATGGCTTCGAGAGGGTTTGCTCCGTATCGGGCAACGACCACCCCACCGACAGCGTCCGCGCCATTGACATCGAGCGCGCCGCGTCGGAGTGCTGGGCCGAGGGTGACCTCCGCTACGTGCTCGACGAGGGTAGGGGTGTTTTCGCGAACGGTGACGACTGCCTTGTTGATGTCGTCAACGTTCTCAATGTAACCGGTTCCGCGGAGGAAATATTCCACACCGTTGACAGCGAGGTTGCGGGCGCCAATTTCCTGGTTCGACTTGCGGACGGCATCGACAACCTGTGCGAGGGTTACCTTCTGTGCTCGGAGTTTCTCAGGATCGACATCGACCTGGTATTGTTTTTGGAAGCCGCCGATGGAGGCGACCTCGGCGACGCCATCTGCGGAAAGCAACGAGTAGCGGACCTGCCAATCTTGGATGGAGCGTAGCTCATCGAGATCCCATCCTCCCATTGGTTTTCCGTCGGGATCGCGCCCTTCGAGCACATACCAGAAGACCTGACCAAGACCGGTGGCATCGGGGCCTAGTGTGGGTGTGGCATCGGCGGGGAGGAGGTTCGAGGGGAGGGTGTTGAGCTTTTCCAGAATCCTACTGCGACTCCAGTAGAACTCCACGTCCTCCTCGAAGATGAGATAGACGTAGGAGGCTCCGAACATGGAAAAGGAGCGGACTTCCTTCACCCCGGGGACTCCGAGCAGGGAAACGGTTAGTGGGTAGGTGATCTGGTCTTCGACATCCTGTGGGGAGCGGCCCTGCCATTCGGTGAATACGATTTGTTGGTTGTCGCCAAGATCCGGGATCGCATCCACGGCGACGGGATCGCGCGGGTAGTTTCCTGTATCCCAGTCAAAGGGCGCGACCCTGACTCCCCAGCCGATGAAGAAGGCGAGGAGGAGGAAGACGATGAGCTTCTGGTGAAGGCAGAAATGGATGAGACGGTTCATCGGGAAGTGGCTAGTGCCGAGTGATCAGTGATCAGTGGAAGACGGTTGCTATTCCTCGGTTTCAGGGGTGAGGGAGAGGGTGTCGGTGATTGAGCCGCAATCGAGCATGGAGTCGCCATAGTAGGGGTTGATGACTTGCGGGACGTTGGAGAGCCAGTCGGCTCCTTTGTCGCCGCCGACCATTGGGCAGTGGAGGACGTATGCGTTGCCTACACGGTCGAGGCCGTTTGCGCGGACTTGGGAAATGAGTTCGTTGCTGAGTGCCTCGAAGGCTGCACGCTGTGGCTTGATTTCCGCTGTGGCCGCGATGGTTTCAGCTGATTTGCGGATGGCAGGGAGTTCGGCGGATTGGGCGAGCTTCGCGGCGGCGTTGGCGGCGGCGCCCGGGTCGTCTGCGGCTAGTGCTTTGGCGATGGGGAGGTAGAGCTGGACCATCTGCTCCAGGCGGGCGGCTGCGGCGAGATCCAGTGGTTTGGGCGCGGTGCCGGAAGCGCGCAGGCCGAGGTTGCGTGCGGCCTGCTCGATGGAGCTGCGGACGATGGATTTTGCGGTGACGGGATTCTTGTCATCAGCTCGGGTGAGATCCACGAGAAGGCGGTTGGAAAACTCGGGCCAGAGGCTTTTTAGTTCGGGTTGGAAGGTGTCGGTGTTGACCTTTCTGATGGCTGTTTTCATGATCTCGATTTCTTCGGAAAGATCTCCGGTTTCCATGCGACCGAGGGCGCGGAGCACGGGTTGCCACTGGCCCGAGAGGTCTTCCGGTGCAGAGTGTGCTGGCTTCTCCTCAAGGCCTGCGGAGGGGTTCATCATCGAGGGCTTGGCTTTGATCTGGAGTTCGGAATCGAGTTTGAAAGCACCCCGGGTGACGACCAATTCGCCTGCGGAGAGGCCCTCTCTGACGATGTAGCGTTTTCCTAGAGGCGAACCCAACAGGATGACTCGACCTTCGAAGGTAGGCTGCTGATCGGCGGTGCGGACATAGACAACCGCGCGCTCGCCGGTGCGGAGGACGGCGGATTTCGGGACGGTGACGAGATTTTCGTTTTCCATACCCGGCGGTAGAGCTGGAGCGAGCACGCGGGCGCTGGCGAACATACCGGGCTTGATGCGGTCTTGTGGGTTCGGCACATCGACGCGGACACGGGCGAAGCGGCGCTGGGCGTCGATGAGGTGGTCGATGTATGCGATTTTGCCGGTGAAAGTTTCGCTAGGAAGTGCTTCGACAGTGAAGGTGACGGGCAGACCCTCGCGCATGTATGCGAGCTCGCTTTCATAGACCTCAAGGTTCAGCCAGACATTGGAATGGTCCGCTACTGTGAAAAGGACGTCGCCTGTTTTTACGTAGCTTCCGAGTTTTACGTTTTTCTCCAGAACCTGTCCGGCGTGTGGGGAGCGAATGGTGATGCGGTCGGAGGGTGTGTCCGCTGTCTGAAGGGTGGCGATTTCATGGGGGGAGATTTCGAGAAGCTGGAGCTTGCGGAGAGCTGCCTCGTAGAGAGTGCGGCGAGTGCTCCGGACGGCAGGCGGGCCGGAGTCCATGGCATTGCGAGCTTCGATGAGTTCCTTTTGTGCGAGATAGATTTCCGGAGAGTAGAGTTCTGCCAGCGCTTCGCTTTCGGCGACCAATGTGCCAGTGAAATCGGCGAAGAGCTTGTCGATGCGGCCGGCAATGCGGGCGGTGATGGAAGAAACGAGGCGTTCGTCGTGAGCGATGCGGCCGAATACGGTGACCTCATTCACCTGGGATTCGTTGAGCGCAATAACGGGGGAAACCCGGATGTCGAGAAGGGCGGACGCCTCCGGGCTGATGGAAACCTCGCGCATGCCGCCGCCGTCACCGCCTTCGAGAGGGATGAGATCCATGGCGCAGATGGGGCAGAGTCCGGGATCGGGTTGGCGAACCTGTGGATGCATGGAGCATGTCCAGATTGTGTAAGAACCTCCGCCATCCGTGGCGGGGGATTTTTTTTCCGAAGGGAGACCGAACCACCAGCCGAGCAGAAAGAGGGCGATCGGGAGGAGTATGGCAAGGGTTTTTCGAGGGGCCCGGGCGATGGATTTGAAATACTTTTTCATAGGGCTGCGGCTGCTTGGAGGGTTGCGATGGCTTTGCCGAGCTGGGCGCGGCTTTGGACAAGTTGCAGGCGGTAGGCGAGGAGCTCGCGCTGGGTGCCGATCACATCGGTGAAGGAATTTTTCCCTGAGGAATACCCGGTGAGCGTCACGTCGTATGCCTGTTGCGCAGACGGGATGAGGCGGTCGTTAAAAAGGGCGATGACATCGCGGGCGGTCTTCGCGCGGAAGTAGGCATCCTCGACACGGTAGCGGAGATCCGAGCGGGAGGACTCCAGCATGGCGCGGGTTTCGGCCATACCCTCGGAAGCCTCGCGAACCATGGCTTTGCGTGGCTCCCGCCAGAGCGGAATGTTGAATCCGAGCGTGGCGAAGACCTGGTCGCGGCCGTTTGAGACAGGGGACAGGCCGGAGCCGGATACCGGCGCATAGGTGAGCCCGACGGTGGGATCGGGGAATTTCTCCAGCTTCGCTTTGCGCAGGCGCTGGGCGAAGGCGTCGGTGCGGGAGTTGGCGGCGGAGATATCCGGGTGGTTTGCCTCAGCACGGGCGATGAGGCTGTTGAGACTGCCCGTCGCGGGGACGGATGGCGCGGAAGGGGAGGGCAGACTCGCTCCAGCAGGACGGTTCAGCAGGGAATTGATGCGGGCTATGGCGGAGGATCGGACCTGGCGGAGGCTTACGAGGTCGCGGTCGAGCATGGTGATCTCGTTTCCGATACGAAGCTGGTCGGCCTGGGTGGCTGCGCCGGCTTCAACCCGTGTGGTTACGATATCGCGGATGGTTGTGAGCAGCACACGGTTTTCGTTGGTGTAGGCGATGGTCTGATTCGCAAGGTAGTAATCCCACCAGGCGCTTTTCACCTGTTCGGAAATTTTAAGTGCGAGCGAATCGGCTTCGGAGCGGATGGCTGCGGCTTCGAGGCTGGCGGCGCGGCTGGCGGCCGCGCGTTTTCCGGGGAGCGGTATTTTTTGGGAAACCCCGACCATGGCCTCGACGCGACCTGCGGCGGTTTCTGGAAGGCTGCCGACGGAAATAGAAGCGTTCGGATCGGGGAGGGAAGCTGCCTGTGGTGCCCGGGCTTCCATGCGCTCGGCCTTGTGGCGGAGGGCTTTGATGGAGGGATTGTGGGCGACGGCGAAGGCTGCGAGTTTTTCTGGGTCGCCAGAGCCGACGGAGTAGTTCACCGGGCGCAGGTTTTCCTCCGGGATATCGAGGTCATCGAGCGCGGATCTCCCGCCAAGACCGCCGGAATCCGCGCATGCGGCGAGAATCAAAGCAAGCGACGAGGGGGCCAGCATCCGTAGAAGGTGTGAAGTGTTCATCAGGAGTGGGGAGCCGCCGCGCAGGTGCGACGGCGGCTCCGCGGGTTGATGTTTTATTCCGAGGCGTTTCCGAGTTTCCCGAGGTATTTCGCGGGATCCTTTTCGAACTTCGGCGGGCAGCTGTCGCAGCAGAATTTGATCTCCTGGCCCTCGTGGACGATGGCGACCGGTTCTCCCATACTGCCTAGTTTTTCACCGGACACGATGCAAACGTCGAGCGGGTAGGGTTTCACCGCGGCATCGCTGGTGGCGGGAGTGTTCGAATCGACCTCGGCTGTTTCCTTGTTGCAGGAGACGAAGGCGAGGGGCGAGAGGAGGATGAGTGTTGTTTTTGAAATGAAGGTCATGGTTCTTAAATATTTGATTGGTTTGGAAAAATCGACACGGCTCCGAGTGAGCGCGATGTCTTGGGATAGCCGGCCCTGAAACTTCGGGACGCGGTGGTGGTGGCACGCGGGTGCGCACCATTTCCAAGGAATCAAATCAGATAAGAACACTTCGCCGCCAGACGGGTGGCGGTGGAAGGCGTCGGCAAGGAGCCGGGCGGCCATTTCTTGAGAAAGGCCGTGGCCTGGGAGAGCTTGGGAAGGTGATCGCAGTCGTTCTTTGCGAAAACCGGGGGCAGTGGCTGGGAAGGGATGAGATCGGGGAGGATCGCCTCATGTTCTGGTGTTGCCTTTTCCTTCGCGAACGAGCAGCCGCAGGGTTTGTCTTGTTCCTTCGAGTCCTTGCCGGAGTTCGGGGAAGGCGCACAGCAGGAGGAGGAATTTTCGGATCCGTTCTGCGAATGTCCTTTGAGTGCGCAGCAGCACGCGGGATTGGCGATTGCCAATGCCATGAAGACTGCGACGATCTGTTTAAGGAACACAACAGGTAGAGTAACGCAGTTGTCCGATAATTCCAGAAAGTTTTCGTGGGAAGCTTTTTTAAGCCTCGGAGTTCCACTCGCCGAACTTGCGGAATTTCTCGTAGCGCTCGTTGAGGAGTTTGTCGGTTTTCAGGGAGCAGAGGTGATCCAAATGCTTTGAGAGGGCTTCGCGGAAGGATTTTGCGGTCGCCTCGTGGTCGTGGTGGGCACCTCCGGTCGGTTCGGGGATGACATCATCGATGAGCTTGAGTTTGAGCAGGTCGGGAGCGACGAGTTTCATGGCCTCGGCGGCCTCCGGGGCGTGCTTGCGGTGCTTCCAGAGGATGGCGGCGCAGCCTTCTGGGGAGATGACTGAGTAGTAGGCGTTTTCCATCATTACGACGCGGTCGGCGACGCCGATGCCGAGAGCACCGCCGGAGCCGCCCTCACCGATAACGACAGCGATGACAGGGGTTTTGAGAAGCATCATCTCGCGGAGGTTGAAGGCGATCGCCTCGGCGATGTTGCGCTCCTCCGCGCCGATGCCAGGAAAGGCGCCGGGGGTGTCGATCAGGGCGATGATCGGCATCGAGAATTTTTCCGCAAGCTTCATGAGGCGGAGAGATTTCCGGTAGCCCTCGGGATGTGCGGAGCCGAAGTTGCGCTTGAGGTTTTCCTTGGTGTCGCGGCCTTTCTGGTGGCCTAGGACAACACATTTCCTATCGCCTAGCATGGCGAAGCCGCCGGGCATCGAGGCATCGTCGCCGATATGACGATCCCCGTGGAGTTCGCAAAAGTCATGGAATGCCAGTGAAACGTAATCGAGCATGAACGGGCGCTGGGTGTGCCGTGCGATCTGGACACGCTGCCACGGGCTGAGGTTTTCGTAAATGGACGAACGCGTTTCGGCGAGCTTTCGCTCCATTGTCGCAATTTCGTCGGACAAGTCGAGGTCTTGAGCTGCCGATTTGGCACGGAGCTTTTCGAGTTCCTTCTCAATCTCGGCGGCGGGTTTTTCGAATTCAAGGAGCTGCATGCTGGAAATTTTTAAATTCTAAATTTCAAACCTCAAGGAAGAGGAAGGATTATGGTTGCGCGAGCCTAAGGGGAAAGCGTGGGGAATGGAATGGTGAAATGTCCTCATTTTTTGGGGTTGCGGATTTCGACCTTGTTGCCGGTGCGGGTGAGCAGGAACAGTTCCTCGATGTCGGATCTGCTGAGGAAAATGCCGAGCGGGGGGGCTTCGTCGGTGTCGTTGTAGGGGAAGATCTGGAGCGCCGGGCTCTTGAACTGTAGCGACTTGGAAGTTGCGCGGTAGTTTTTTGCGGTCGAGGAAACGGCGCTTCCGTCGAGAGTGGCGCGGCGGGATGCGATCACGGTTTTTGCGGCGCGCGGGGAGGAGCCGTTGGTTCTGAGGATAGGATATTCACAGACAAACTTCGGTCCGTCCCAGAGGGAAACTGATTTGCGCTGCGGCTCGACCAGGACGCGGAAGTTGAGCGGCATGAGCTGCAGGTCGTCTCCTGGCTGGAGGCTCTTCAGCTCCATCATGCCGTTGAGGTGCATGATCATGTCCAGGGAGGTGTCGTTGCGTCCGGCGATTGCGAAGTAGGAGTCACCGCTCTTTACCTCGTAGTCGGTTTTCCCGGCCTCGAAATTGCTGGCAAGGATCTCGTCGAGATTCATCTGTCCGACGATACGGCGGGCGGTAGGCGCGGCGGGGGAGGAAGGGAAGACGTTGACGATGGCCAACAGTTTTTCGCGGCCGGCCTTGATTTTTCCCAGTGCGATGAGTTCGTGGGCTTTCTGGAAGGCACGGTCGCCGGGCTCGAAATCCGGCATCTCGGCGGCGTCGAGGACTTTGGTGAAATCTTCCTCCTTGGCAGCTCGGAGAACGGTTCCCGCCTCGGGGATGATCCTCTCGAAAACCCCGCCGAGCGGCTCGACGACGATATGGTAGGCGAGCATCGCCGTGAAAGTGACCACGCTGGCCACGGCGAGACCTGCGATAATTTTGATGATGAGCCAGATTCTCATGCGAATTAAAAACTCAAATCAACAAGGCTTGGATTCAAATAAGACCTTTGCGCATGAAATCGAATGCATTGATTTCATGAGAGCGCATGATCATCTCGAAGGAAAATTTCAGGATGGAGATCTCCCATGTGTCGTCGACGCCCTCGATGATGGCCAGCGAGGGATTTCCGGTACGGCGTATATCTTCAAGTGCGCGTTCGCGGACGGAGTCGATGGAGTCATGGACGAGTTCCTCGCTGACGGCTCCCCTCCGGAAGCGAAATCCGTATTGGAGGAAAGCGAGATCCTTGCCCTGGGCTTTCATTTTCTCGACCAGTGCGTCGAGGCGGGCGCGAGCGTTTTCATCGAAGCCCTCCAGTTCGATCTCGCGATATGGCTCTGGGCGGAGGATGCGTGGTTTCATTGCCTCCACTTCACCCTTGCGGATGCGTACCTTGCCGACCTGATCCATCGGTTCGCTGAGGAGCTGGAACTCGAAACGGGTTTCGCCGAAAGTCTGGATGCGGTGATCCGGTTCGTGGAGGACGCGGGTCGTCTCGAGCGCGTATTGGATGTCGTCTTGCGATGGCATTAGCTACCAGAGTATGCGCCCAAATCCGAGGGAATGCAAAGAAAAGGGCGGGAACCTTGCGGTGCCCACCCTTTCCGTGAAAAATAGAAACCCTACGGTTCAGCCCTTCTTGCTGGTGATGAAGGTAACGACGTCCTTGACGGCTTGAAGCTTCTCGGCTTCGTCATCAGGAACTTCAACGTCGAATTCCTCTTCGAGAGCCATGACGAGCTCGACGGTGTCGAGGGAATCGGCGCCGAGATCCTCGACGAATTTAGCTTCCGAGGTGACTTGGTCGGCGCTGACTCCGAGTTGGTCCACGATGATATCCTTTACCCGTTCTTCGATCGATTTGTCTGACATTTGTGTGTGAGTGGTTGTGTGTTGGTGTTGGAAACGGTTGCCGCTTGCGGGGTCAGCATGGCAACAATGAAAAATTGGAAAAGGGGAAAAGTGCCCCAAAGCGAAGATTCTAAGAGCCTTTCGATGAGGCTTCCGGCGATTCCTTCGGTTCCACGGCGGTGTATTCGATGAGTTCCCCGGAGAAATTCTCCCGGATCCTGGCCATCAACTGCTCTGCCGGCTGATCCTGCTCCTTCTTGAAGCCGCCGTAGGTCAGGCCGTCGATCTTCGCGCGCCCGCGCCCCGAATCGCCGTCGAAATCGACCAATGCGATGCCCTTGGTGTCCCATTTTCTGAGATCCAGCGTTTGCATGTCGGAATAGGGGATGCGTCTGCCATCTGCGGTGGAGAGGGCTTCGTCGTCCGCACGTATCGAGCGGCGGGCGGTGCGGACGAGGAAGAACAGGGTGGCGAGGGCAAGGGCGAGGCAGATATAGAAGACGATGATCTGCTCGTGGATCTTGTCTGCGTCGAATGGGTGTTCCGGCGGTGTCTTATCCATCCGCTGCTCTCCGGAATACTCCTGCCAGAGGAGATGCGGCTGGAGCGGCTTGACCCTATCGTAGTCCGCCAGGATTTCAGGCCAAGGCATGGGCAGTTCGAGATCCTTGGGCAGGACATTGGGATCCGGAGGGAATCCGACGGTCTGCCCTGATGCGAATGCCTTCCACTCCGCAGGAGTCAGGTTACCGTCCGAGTTCATCTTTGAGAATTCCTTGGTCGCAGGCTCGAAGGTGGCGTGGACGTAGTAAGCGAGGTTCTTTTTTCGGTATCCGGTGCTTCCGTCGACGAAAAAAAGCACGGAGAAGACACTGAACATCGCGAGCATTGCGACGGCTCGGAGTGTGAACCAGGGAGTGGGTTTGCAGACGATCTGCTCCGGGGATTTCATAGGCTGGACTTAGGAAAGGATGTTAGGGGTGTGATTGCAAGGGGGTTTCGCCTTGGGTTTGTCAGTGCTTCCAGCGTTCGGCCAGCCATTTATCGAGGAGATCCGGCCATTTCGCGAGCGGGCCTTTGCCCTTCAGGCCGTAGCCGTGGCCGCCTTTTTCGAACATGTGCAGCGAGACGGGAACTTTGTTTTCCTTGCAGGCTGTGGCGAAAAGCAGGCTGTTCCGGCAATCCACGCCGTCGTCCGATGTGGTGAGAAGGAAGACGGGCGGGGTGTCTTTGGTGATCGCCGTTTCTGTGGAAAGTTTTTTGAGGCGCTCCGGAGAGGCATTCTCCCCAGCAAGATTCTTTCGTGATCCGGAGTGACCGGTGGCGCTCATGGTGATCACCGGGTAGCAGAGGATGGCAAAATCCGGACGTGCGGAGAGCTTGTCGGTGGTGTCAGCGGTCTCTTTCGTAAAAGTATCCTTGAAACGGGTGGCGCAGAGGCTGGCGAGGTGTCCGCCGGCGGAGGATCCCATCACGCCGATACGATCCGGCTTGATATTCCATTTCGTGGCGTTGGCACGGACGGTACGGATGGCACGGCGGGCATCGAGGAAGGGGACGGGAAATTGGTAGCCGAGGCCTGTGCCGACGCGGTATTTCACCACGATCCCGGCAATTCCACGTTCGTTGAGCCATTTCGCGTAGGCATGGCCTTCGTGTTCCATCGCCAGGATGCTGTATCCGCCACCGGGGAAAATCACCGCAGCGGCGCCGTTGGCTTTCCCTTCCGGCGGGAGATGTACCCAGTATTGGGGCACTTCGATCATCCCCTTGTGGCCGCGATCGTTGGTGGTCTCGGTTCCGGTTGGCGGTTGGGGTGCACCGGGAGCTGCACTAGGCCAGAGGTTTGTCCAATCCGCCTGGAGTAGGGATGTCGTGCCTAAAAAGGCGATCAGTAGGGTTTTTCTCATGGGAGGATGGATTTGGCGGGTTCCGGGGTCACTTTTTCAGCTCGAAGCCGCGTGACGATGTCGCCTCGGCTGCTGGGAAATCCTTGGGAATCTGCTGGGTGACTTTTCCGGTGGCTGCCCATTCGGATCCGCGGAGGAGGGTGACGATGAAACCTGCGCATTCGAGCGCCTCGGTGTCGTGGCCAAGTGTGGTGTGGAACACGCGGCCTTTTTCGTAATCGATGGTCATCAGCATCGGCTCGTTGCGACCCGCTTCCTTGAGTTTCGGCGTGTCGGCGGCGGTGGCGAGAATGGTCATGTTCTGCGCAGGCCCGCGCAGGAGGGAGTAGCACTCGTCTTTCGCGTGCATCCAGAAATCGGGGAGCCCTTTCGTGATCGGGTGGGTCTGGTCACGCATGGTGATCAGGAATGCGCTCTGCGGGCCGTGGCTTCCGCAGTTGCCTTTGCTTTCGTCGCGAACGATTTCGCCATCGGCATTGTAATAGACGTAGGGGCCGGATTTTTCATTGCGCCCGCCCCATCCGCCGAGGCCGATCATTTTGTTGAATTCCGGCCAGTTCGCCCAGCTGTTGTCCGCTGCGTGGACGACGACGAGGCCGCCGCCTTCCTTCATGTATGCCTCGAAGCTGGACTTGGTTTGCTCCGGCCAATCGGCTGCGCCGTATCCGAAGTTGCTGACCACGATGTCGTATTTCGTAAAATCAGGCGCGAAATCAGGATCGGGTTTGGGCTTGGGGGTGCCTTCGGATTCGCCGGCTCCGGCAAGGGGTAGCCATTTTTCCTCGCGCTTGAAGTTCGAGATGAATTTCGTCCGCTTCACGTCCACCTCGAACAGGCCGCTGTCCTCGAGATATTGCTTCATCATCACCGTCGCCTTCGGCCAGACGGCGTGGTTGTTCTGGCCATCGACGATGAGAGCCTTGAGTTTCTCCGCAGCGGAGGCGGGGAGGGAAAGCAGCAGGAGGGCGAGCAGCGCCTGGCGGGTGTATATCATGCCGGAACCATACGGCAGGGGAACCGGGCTTCGATCACAAAATCCCGTCCCGATCAGCGAAGGCCGCGTAGAAGGAATTCAGCGTTGGTTTTGGTCGGCTTGAGATTTGCAAGCAGGGTCGTGATGGCGTCGCCGATCGGAAGGCCGGCGAGTTGGCGACGGACGTCGATGACTTTGACGAACTCGTCCGGGTGGTAGAGGCGGTCGTCGTTGCGGGTGCCGGATTCCGGGATGTGGATGGCGGGGTAAACCCGGCGCTCGGCGAGCTCGCGGTCGAGGCGGACCTCCATGTTGCCGGTGCCTTTGAATTCCTCGAAAACTACGTCGTCGAGGCGGGATTCGGTTTCCACTAGGGCTGTCGCGAGAATGGTGAGCGAGCCGCCTTCTTCAATGTTGCGGGCGGTGCCGAAGAATTTCCGGGATTTCTGGAGGGCGGCAGGGGAGACGCCTCCGGAGCCGATTGGGCCGCCTTGCATGGCCTGGTTGTGGCCGCGTGCGAGGCGGGTGAGGGAATCGAGGAGCAGGACGACGTCCTTTCCTTGCTCGACCATACGCTGGGCGCGGGCGATCACCAGATCGGCGACTTGGGCGTGGCGTTTCGGAGTTTCATCGAAGGTGGATGAGAAAACGGGAACATCGACGGTTTCTTCGAAATCAGTGACCTCTTCGGGGCGCTCGTCGAGGAGTAGGATGACGAGCTCCACCTTCGGGTTGTTCATTTTGATCGATTTGGCGATCTGCTTGAGGAGGATGGTTTTTCCGCCGCGTGGCGGGGCGACGATGAGGCCGCGCTGGCCTTTTCCGAGAGGCGCGATCAGGTCGATGACGCGGACGCCGAGGTATTCCGTGCCCTCGCCCTCTAGGTGGATGCGGGCGTCGGGGAACATCGGGGTGAGCTTATCGAAATCCTGCGGCTCCACCCAATCGGCGGCCGGTTGGCCCTCGATTTCGAGGATCTCGGCGGTGGTGAGGTATTTGTCGCGCTGGACAGGTGGTTTGACCCTCACCTTGAGCAACTGGCCGTTGCGCAGGTTCGCGTTGGTGAGGACGGGGCCGCCGATGTGGATGTCGTCCTGCGACTGGCGGAAGGAACGGCGCGGATCACGGATCATCGCGAAGTGCTCCTTGCCGAATTCGAGGACGCCCTCGCAGGTCACTTCCGTGCCGTTGGCGACGTAGAAGCAGATGATCTCGTAGATGAGCTGGGTCTTCGGGATGCCGCCCTGGATCCGAGCCGGGATAGCGACTGAGATTTTCTGGAGCTCGGAGAGGGTTTTTGTGCGGAATTCGTTAATTTCGATGGCCTCAGGCACGGGGTAGGGAGCCGGCTCTTGCTTCGCGGGTGGAGCGGGCTCTTGCTTTGCAGGGGGTTCCACAACGGCTGCGGGTTCGGCCGTTTTTTGTTCCGTTGCTGCGGGTTCTTTTTCGTTTTGTTCTGACATGGAGAGTGGTGGGAAAATCTTGCAAAAGCGCTCTACCTGGGCTTCGAGGACGGAGGGTTCGCCGTCGTTCCAGAAGACAATATCTGCGAGTGCGGCTTTCGCTTCGATCGGCAGTTGGGCGGCGAGAACGGATTCGATCAGGTCGTCATCCCAGCCGTTGCGAGCCTTGAGCCTTGCGACCTGGGTGGCGCGGGTGGTGGAGACGGTGATCGCCTGCGACTGGCCGAAATCAAAGCCGTTTTCGAAGAGCAGCGGCACGTCCGCAAGGAAGCATCGCGCCCCCTGTTTAGCCGCTTTTTCCCTCAGAGCAAGACATTCCTGCCGCACTCGCGGGTGCAGTATGCCTTCGAGGAGCTTGCGTTTTCCGTCGTCAGCGAAGACCTGCTCGCGGAGTTTCTTGCGGATGATTCCACCCGTCTCCGGGTCGATGGTTTCGTCGCCGAAAAGTCCCGTCAGCTCGGAAATTACCTCCTCCGTTTCCAAAAGCCCTTTCACCGACTCATCGCAATCGAAAACCACGATGTCCGGAACGAACTCTTGGAAGTGGCGGACGGCGGTGGATTTTCCGGTGGCGATGCCGCCGGTGAGCGCGAGGGTGAGCATGGAAGTCATTGAACTGCGAAGGTGCCAAGTTCGCCAAGGAAGAAAAAGCTGCACTTGCGCCGTGCCGCGCCCCGCGTTACGGAATTCGCCGTGCTCATCATCGTCGTCAAGACCCTCCTTGTGCTGTTCCTGGTCTTCTGGCTCGGCTTCGGCGCGTGGCTGCTGATCCGGTTCGAGAAGCTCTTTGGTTATCATCCGGACGACCCTGCGGAAACACCCGGCGCGAGATCCCTGAACCAGACACAGATTTGGTCCTGCTGGTTCGGTATGTTCGCGGTGGCGGCGTATTTTCTGTTCACGTAGTTCGCTGCGCGCAGTCCACGGACTGCGCCGGGGCTCACGAGAGTTGGGTCTCTGCGAGGAAGCGGTAGGTGCCGTTGGCGGCGAGGAGTTCGTCATGGGTGCCTTGTTCGATAAGCTTGCCTTTGGAGATGACGAGGATTTGATCGGCGTGGCGGACGGTCGAGAGGCGGTGGGCGATGACGAGGGAGGTGCGGCCTGCCATGAGGCGTTCGAGGGCTTCGTTGACGAGGCGCTCGGATTCGCGAAGGAAGGACAGAGCGTTGGGGTGCAAAATGCTTGCTGAGGTGGGAAGGCTTTCGTAACCTCTATCATTATGAGTCTTCTGGATCGTATCACTGTTGAGCCTGGGAAGTGCGGGGGGCGTCCCTGCATACGCGGCTATAGGCTGCGGGTGAGCGATGTGCTGGGGCTGATTGCATCCGGGGCTTCGAATGTGGAGATCTTGGAAGATTACCCTTTTTTGGAGCCGGATGATATCGTGGCGGCGCTGCGGTATGCGGCACACCAGACGGATCATACGGTGATCGCTGGGGCGGTATGAAATTTCTTGTGGATGTCCAACTGCCAGGAACGCTGGCGCGATGGCTGCGGGGGAGGGGTTGTGGCGCAGTGCATTTGCTGGAGCGCGGGATGGGTCAGGCGGATGATGTTTCCATCTGGAAAACGGCTAGCGCAGAGGGGCGGATACTGGTGACGAAGGATGAGGATTTCTTCATCCTTGCGACTAGACCGGGAGATCCGGGTCGGCTTTTGTGGCTGCGTATGGGGAATTGCCGGACGCAGGATCTTCTGACTCGACTGAATAAGGATTGGGATGTGATTGAGACTGCTTTTTCCGAAGGACAGAGGATCGTGGAAGTAAGATAGGCTGTCTGTTGTGCCGAGTTGAGGATGGTTCGCCGAGGTTGTCGCGATTTCTAAATCACGGTTCCTTTCAGCTTAGCTGCGTCTCCGCGAGGAAACGATAGGTGCCGCCGGCGGCGTAGAGTTCGTCGTGGGTGCCTTGCTCGATAAGCTTGCCTTTGGAGATGACTAGGATTTGATCCGCGTGGCGGACGGTGGAGAGGCGGTGGGCGATGACGAGGGAGGTGCGGCCTGCCATGAGGCGCTCGAGGGCTTCGTTGACGAGGCGCTCGGATTCGCTGTCGAGGGCGGAAGTGGCTTCGTCGAGGAGGAGGATCTTGGGATCGGCGAGGATGGCCCTGGCGATGGCGATGCGCTGGCGCTGGCCGCCGGAGAGCTTGGTGCCGCGCGGGCCGACTAGGGTGGTGTAGGTTTCGGGGAGTTCGGAGATGAAGCCGTGGGCGTTGGCGCGGGTGGCGGCGGCTTCAATTTCCTCGCGGCTGGCACCGGGTTTGCCGTAGGCGATGTTTTCGGAAATCGTGCCGCCAAAGAGCATGACTTCCTGGGGGACGATGGCGATCTGGGAGCGGAGGCAATGGAGGGAGATTTCCTGCGCGTCGGTGCCATCGAAGAGGAGCTTTCCGGAGGCGGGGTCGTTGAAGCCGAGAATGAGGGAGAAGAGGGTAGATTTCCCGGCGCCGGAGGGGCCGACAATGGCGGTGCGCTGGCCGGCGGGGAGGGCTATGGAGATGTCGCTGAGGACGGGGATCTCAGGGCGGGAGGGATAGGTGAAGGAGAGGTCGGAGAGGGAGATTTTTCCGCTGAGTTTTTGATCGGCGGTGCCGGTTTCCCGCTCGGTGGGCATGTCGAGGATTTCGCGTAGTCGCTCGGTGGCTCCGGCGGTTTGCTGGAACTGGGAGATAATTTCGGGAAAGGAGCCGAGCGATGCGCCGACGAAGATGGAGAACAGGATGAAGGCGAAGAAGTTTTCCCATGTGATGCCGCCCTGGGAATACATGCGTGCGCCATACCAGACGACGAAGGCGATGGTGCCGAAGAGGGCGAGGATGATGAAGGAGAGGAAGGCTCCGCGGGCTTTCGCACCCCGGAAGGTGACGGCTAGAAAGGATTGGAGGGAGATGTGGTAGCGATTTTGCTCGAAGGTCTCGTTGGTGAAGGCTTTGACATCGGCGATGTTCTGGACGGATTCCTCGATGACGGTTGAGGCGTCGGCGAGGGATTCTTGGGCTGCCTTGGAGTGATTCCGGACTTTTCTGCCGAAAACGGCGATGAGCAGCACCACGACGGGGATGCAGCCGAGCATGACTAGCGAGAGTTTCCACGAGGCGATGAAGATGAACACCAACCCGCCGATGAGGATGACCGTCTGGCGGACGGCTTGGGGGACGGTGGAGATGAGGGTTTCCCTGACGAGAGCGAGGTCTGCGGAGACGCGGTTCGAAAGGGAACCGGCTCGCTGATCCTGGAAGTAGGGGATGGGCAGGCGCAGGAGGTGGGTAAAGAGGTCTTTCCGCAGGCGGTTGAGGGCGGATTCACCGGAGCGAATGAAGCCCTGCACGCGGAAGAAGCCGATGATTGCCTGCAGGAAAAGTGCGCTGATAAGGAAGAGGATGGTGCGGTTGATCTTCTCCATGATCTCTGCGGGCGGCACGGCGTTCCGCAGGCCATCGACCGGGCTACCGACGAGTTCTTTGAGGAAATAAGGGAAGGCCAGTGCGAGTCCAGCGGTGACGAACAAGGCGATGAGCGAGGGTATGAAGACCTTCTTCTCAAGCAGCAGGTAGGAGAGGATCCAGCGGATCGGGGAGTTGGGAGATTTTTTTTCCGCCAAGGGCATGACGGATGGGAAACGATGATCGCCGGGGAGTCAATGGCGGGGGTGAGGTATGGGTTGGTAACATTTGCCAAAAAAACGCTTGTGGATCGAACGGTGTAAAACCAAGGTGTAAGAATAAAGAACGACACCTGAATGAGTCCGAAAATCCTCCCAAACGCGCTTCTCGCCACGTTTCTCCTTTGCTCGATCTGTTTGGCTCCCAATGCCTTCGGGCAACTAAGTGTGGCGGAGAAAGAAGATGTCGGGTTCACGTCTCTTGGCGCACGCCTCGGGGACTCCACTCCGACCGGTAGCGGGATTTCGGTTAGCCAGGTTGAAGCGCGCACGAATCCACCCGCTGAGGGAGAGGCTGCCGCACCAGCGATATATCGTCCGGATGCGTCCCAATTCTCGGGGAAGCAGTTTTTCTATGAATCGGGCGGGGCTACCGACGCGTCCTCCCACGCGACCACCGTCGGGAGATATTTCTATGGATCTTCATCCCTGTCCCCTGACATCGGGATGTCGCCGGAAAGAATCGGTGTTTATGACGCCAATGGATTTTTGAATTCGGACGTTCTCCATACATTCGACACCTCCGTATTGCCCGAGGTGGAAACCAATGATATCCAGAATCACAGCTGGGTTGGCGAATTCGGGGCAAGCGAAGCTAATATAGATGCGATGAGGAGAATGGATTATTCGATCCAGCGTGACGATTTCGTGGCAACCTATGGGCTTAACAATGGTAGTGGAACATCCGTCCCCAGCCTCATGGCAGGTGCCTATAACGGCATCACGGTGGGGCGTTCCGATGGGCAGCACAGCAGGGGAGGAATCACGCTCGACGGGGGAATTCGCACAAGGCCGGACATCGTGGTTCCCACCAGTTTGACCAGCTGGGCGGCTCCTACGGTGGGGAGCGCCGCCAGCCTTCTGGTCGAAACGGCGCGAAGCACCTCGGCACTTGCGAATGCGGACAGCTCAATCGTGGTGAAATCACTATTGATGACCGGAGCGACGCGGGATGAGGCGGAGTTTGGCGGGAACTGGACGCATACGGACACGAGTCCCCTTGATGCGATCTACGGGGCAGGCGAGCTGAACATCGATAGGAGCCACGGGATACTTGAAAGCGGAGAGTATCCAGCCGAGGCTGCGCAGGTTGCCGGGTCGACGGGTTGGGATCTCGGGCAATCCTCCGCGACAGTGCCACAGTTGTATTTTTTCGATCTCGACCCGGAAAGTGTGGATTTCCAGATCGCCGCCACTCTTGTTTGGAACAGGGATATTGTGGTATCCGACGAACAGCCCGGGTTAGGAACGGACTATTCTTTCACTCCCTCACTGGCGAATTTGAACCTGAAGCTGTATTCCGCAGAAGGTTTCATGATCGGCAGCCAGCTTGCGGAGAGTTCCAGTAGCGTGGACAATGTGGAATTGATCGCTGCCTCAGGTCTTGGTTCCGGCAGATACGTTTGGGAAGTCTCTTCTGACACGGATCTCACTGAATACGGTTTTTCGTGGCTTGTTGAAGGTGCCACCCCTGTCCCTGAGCCATCCGTTTTGTCTCTGTTCTGCCTGATCGGATTGTCTTTACTTAGGCGGCGACGTTAGTTCACTAATCTTCCGATGCATCACTTCAGGAAAGCTTCGGAAAACGTGTTGAAACCGATCCGTGTTGTTTTGACCGGATTTGCAATTTCTCTCGCAGGTTGCGCACCGGGTGGAGGGCAGATGGGTGATATGGCTGGCGAGGACGACGGTTCCGTCGGCGGGATCTCCGAGGTTCCTAACCCGGATGAGAAGATGGCGAGGGCAGCCGGGAAGCCGCTTTCCCAGCTACAGCGCGGGCATGAGGTTTACATGCTGAACTGCGGGCAGTGCCACCAATATCAGCTTCCTGAAGAGGTTGACATCTTTGACTGGGAGGATGCGATGCCGAAGATGATCGGCCACGCCGGGCTGCCTACTTCCGATGAGAAGGCAGTACTCGACTACGTCGTGGCGGTGAAGAAAAGCAAGGGACAGGAATTTTAGGTCAACCGGGCTTGCCAAGCCGAATCACACGTTGACACTGTCGCGAGCCAACGAGTGAAGAGTTATTTCCTACGAAGATTCCTGCTGATCCCGCCCACGTTGCTGGGGATCACCTTTCTTGTCTTCGCGATTACGAGATTCGTGCCGGGCGGTCCGATGGACAGGATGCTTCAGCAGGCGGCGGGGAACTCGGAGGGCGGCGGTGGTAAGAAATCCTCCAGCGAGGCCAGCGGCGGTCTCAGCGAGGAGCAGATGGAAGAGCTTGAGGAGCAGTTCGGCCTCGATAAGGCGATGCCGATTGCCTACCTGCAGTGGCTCGGGGCGGCACCGCGTGAAGTCGGACTTTCCAAAGGCGAGTTCGGAGAGCAGGGCGACGGCGTGATCGGCGGCGGTGGGAAGGATCCGGAAAATACGGCGACACTGGTGCTGCACGGCGACGGGCGCTTGGTTGAGGTGAGGAAAAAGGGGGGTGAGATCGTTTCCGCAAAATACCGGGTGAACGGCATGAGCATATTTGAGGATGGCTGGAAGCTGCGCTATGAGGATGCGGAGACCCGTGAGGAAAGGTTCAGGCGGCGCAGTCTGGAGGGTGCCGAGGTGCCGTCCTATTCGCCCCGAGCGGTCGCCTACAAGAGCAGGTTCAGCGGTCTTCTCCAGGGCGATCTCGGACGATCCACGGTTTACAACGATCCGGTTTGGGAAATGATTTTGGGAAGGGTGCCAGTGGCGCTCTACTTCGGGCTGCTTACGGCGATCATCACCTACGCGATCTGCCTTCCGCTGGGCGTTCTCAAAGCCCTGAAGCACCGGACGTTCATCGACAGCGCCAGCTCCATCCTGATTTTTATCGGTTATTCGATCCCCGGTTTCGCGCTCGGTGCGATCCTTCTGGTTCATCTGGGCGCGCGCATGAACCTCTTCCCGCTGTTCGGACTGATGAGTCCGGATTTCTCGGAAATGGCGCGGTGGGAGCAGGTTAAAGATCTGGCGCACCACACAGTCCTTCCACTGCTCTGTTATCTGGTCGGTTCGTTTGCGATGCTCACCATGCTGACCAAGAATAACCTCATGGATCAGCTTTCGGCGGATTACGTCCGGACTGCTGTTTCGAAGGGCGTGGGTTTCCGTAAGGCGGTTTTCGGCCATGCGTTCCGTAACTCGATGATCCCGGTCGCGACGAGTGCCGGCAGCCTCGTCGAGATTTTCATCGGTGGATCGATTTTGGTGGAGACGGTTTTCGATATCCAGGGCTTCGGCCTCCTCCAATACCAGGCGGTGGTCGCGCGGGATGTGCCGGTCATCATGGGCACCCTGACCATCGCGGCATTCCTGATGCTACTCGGAAAAGTGCTTTCGGATGTTATCGTTGCGATGGTGGATCCCAGGATTAAATTCAAATGAGCAAGCGAACCATAGGATTCATCATGTTGCTCCTCGGGCTGTTCGCGGCCATCGGGGAAATACGCGGGATCGATTTCCCGACGGCCCGCTGGTTCTTCTCGGCGAGCCGTGATGTGCCCCTCCTGAAATGGAAAACGGAGTATGGGGCTTTCCTCTGGTTCGGCTGGATAAGCTCGGCGATTCTTGTCTTCGGCGGGATTTCGCTTTGTATGAAGTCGTTTTCCGGTGGCCCGCCCAATCCGGTGGCGCTCCGTAGGGTGAAGCGTTTCAGGGAGATCAAGCGGGGATATTACTCCCTGGTAATCCTGCTTGGTCTGGCCGGATTCGCCTCGCTCGACCAGGTGGTTGTCGGTAAGCAGGCGCTGGCGGTTCAGTACGGAGGAAAATGGTTTTTCCCCGCCTTCAAGCCGAAACCTTTCAAGGGATCGGACTTCGGCATCGCGGGCGAGCTTGCCGAGGCTCCGGTGAACTACCGCAAACTGAAGAAGGATTTTGGCAAGGATGATTCGGCCGGGAAAGTGATCATGCCCCTGATTCCGTTCGGATCCACCGACGATACCCTGAAGCCGCGCTCCAAATCGCTTACGGAGAGGCTGGGGGTCTTCAATGAGTCAGGTGGCAGGGATCCTTATTTCGGCCTCGCCGCGAAGTATTACGACGTCGAGGAAGGTAGCTTTCATCTGCGCTTCACCTTGCGAAACGGAAAATTCAACGGGCCGGTGGACGGCTGGAACGCGGAGGGTGAAAGGGTCTATACTGCGGAGTATAGGAAGGGTGAGAAGCTCAAGGAGAAATTCAGCGGAGCGGGTTCGGTGGAGGATTTTCTCGCGATCGAAAGCGGCGAACTCAGGGCGCTGAAATACCATCCGTCGCCGCCGATCTGGGAGGAGGGGAACTTGCTGGGGACGACCTCGCAGGGCTACGACGTCCTCGCCTATCTCTACGGTGGTCTGCAGGTCAATTTTAAGGCGGCCCTGATCTTCCTTCCTATCGTCTATGCGGTTGGGATCACCATTGGGATGCTGATGGGATATCTCGGTGGATGGTTTGATCTGGTGATGGACCGCGCCATTGAGATTTTCTCGAACATGCCGTTCCTTTTCGTGGTGATCATCCTCTCTAGCATGGTGCCGGAACAGTTCAAGGGGCTGCCGATCATCCTCACGATCCTGATGCTGTTCGGCTGGATGGGGATTGCTTCGCTGATGCGCACGGCGGCCTATCGTGACAAGGAGCGTGATTACATTGCCGCAGCCCGCGTGCTCGGCGCGGGGACACCGCGCATCATTTTCAGTCATCTTCTGCCGAACACGGTGGCGATCATCGTGACACTGGTGCCGTTCACCATGTCGTCGCTGATTTCCTCGTTGACGGCTCTCGATTACCTTGGCTTCGGCCTGCCGCCCGAGTATGCGACATGGGGTCGCCTGCTCAACGATGGTCTCTCTAACCTTTCCGCGCCTTGGCTGGTATCTGCGACGTTTTTCGTGCTCGTCGGGTTGCTCGTCCTGATCACGTTCATTGGCGAGGCTGTTCGTGAGGCCTACGATCCGAAAAAATTCAGCTATTACCGTTGATGCGAAACATACTGAAAACGATTTTCTACACCGCTCTTGTTCTCGCGTTGGCGGGCTGCAGCAGGGAGGAGGATAGGGCGCTGAGGACTTCCGGTTTCGATGACTTTATTCCCCAATACAACCGCTTCATCAGGGAATGGCTGCATGAAAGGCAGGCGGAGACGGCAGAGGAGATCAGTAAGGCGGAGAAGGGTATGCAGACGGCCGAGGGAGATCAGCGCGAGGCAGTCGAAAAACAACTGATCAACCTGAAAAGGGAGCAGGAGAAATGGGAGTTCCGGCTGGGTCTCGGAGATTATTTTCGGTTCGGGGATCCCTCGGACATCCCCGCGGATCTGGTTTGGGATGACGGGATGAATCATGAAGAGATCGGCGATCCCAGGGCGAAGAAAGGCGGCACATTCCGGGCGTACATCGCCACATTCCCGCCGACCCTGCGTGCCTTCGGCGATAACTCGAACAACAGTTTCAGGGGCGTGCTCTACGATGACATCGACATGCCTTTGGTAGGGCTGCATCCGAAATTGATGGAGATGATTCCCGGAATCGCCAAGGAGTGGGCGGTCTCGGAAGACGGGCGGACGGTGTATTTCAGAATCGATCCGGAGGCGCGCTATTCTGATGGTGTGCCGGTCAGGGCGCGGGACTATATTTTCGAATCATACCTGCGAATTTCCGACAACATCGTGAACCCGTATGCGAAGCAGTATTGGAAGGAGGAGATCGCCGGATTTGTGGCGTATGACGACCACACACTTTCGATCTCGCTGCCGGAGGCGAAGCTTTACGCTCCGGCCATCATAGGCAGCCTGAAGCCTTCTCAGCCGAATTTCTACGATGATTACGGTCCGGATTTTACTGAGCGTTATCAATGGGAGTTCCCACCAACAACCGGAGCCTACGAGGTGCTTCCGGGGGATGTCGTTAAGGGTGTTTCCGTGACTCAGACCAGGATCAAGGACTGGTGGGCGAAGGATAAAAAATATTACAGATACCGTTTCAACCCGGATCGCGTGCGGCACGTGGTGGTGAGGGACGAATCGAAGGCCTTCGAGCTC
>Ga0206131_10001240_pt1 | contig 33217 bp, 47 predicted proteins | sample Helgoland_Spring_FD_148636 | JGI IMG/M metagenome (GOLD analysis project Ga0206131, IMG submission 148636) | Pelagic subsurface seawater microbial communities from Kabeltonne, Helgoland, North Sea - Helgoland_Spring_Bloom_20160517_1 | ecosystem: Environmental > Aquatic > Marine > Epipelagic ... | reverse complement strand
AACATAGTTACCCACTGTATCAGTTCCAAGTGTTACTGAGTTAGCATCTACACTTGATGCTTGTATTCCTAGTGCATCAACAAATGCTTTAGTAACTCTTGTATCAATAGCTGAATTTGCTCTTGTATCTGTATAGTATAAATTTGTGCCTTCTGTTAAATCAGAAGTTGTTTTATTACCAAAAGCAGAATCAAATCTTGCAGTTGTATAATATAAATTAGTTGTTCCTTCGCTTAAATCATCTGTATCTTTAGACGTAAAAGCTGAATCAAATCTAGCTGATGTGTAATATAAATTAGTACCTTCTGCTAAATCAGTTGTAGACTTAGTTGCAAGTCTAGTATCAAAATCTGAATTAACTCTAGCTGTTGTGTAATATAAGTTGCTACCTTCAGTTAAATCACCTGTATCTTTAGTAGCTAATCTTGTATCGAAATCTGTATTTGCTCTTGTAGTTGTATAGTAAAGATTAGTATTCTCAACAACTATAGAAGTATCAAGTGTTGAAGTAACTGCTTGATTAGAAGCATTACCTATAAATATCTTGCCATCATTTAAGTTTGGAACATCATTACTTCTACCAGCACCACCTATTTTAATTGAACCAGCAGCAGCATGACTTCTTATAACTTTACCTATGTTTTGTATTTGACTTGATTCACCTGTTGGTTTTGTTGTTGTATAAGCACCTGCTGTTGTTGAAGCATATAAAATTTGTCCTTCTGATACACCTGAGGTATCTAATCCATCTAACGTACCAAATGTTGCAACTTGTAATCCTGCATTATTATTCGCATCTGTTACAGCTAAACCAAATACAGGCATTTTAGAAACATCATCAGCTTTAGCTTTAGATACCACTGGAACATCACCTGAAACTCCTGAGACATAAACTAAATCACCTTTTGTTAATGCTTCACCAGCTTTTGCACTAAATCTAACAGCACCATCTAAATCACCAACAAATTCATCAGTTGCTGTAATAATATTAAAAGTAACATCATCAGTTGTAGCTACAGCTTGTCCTATAGCAACACTAGGAGTAGAACCTTCACCAGTTCCACCTGTTACTGTTACCCCAGTACCACCTGACATAGATTCAACATAATCACCTGTAGTATCAGTTCCTAAGGTAATAGAATTAATTTGAACTACTGTATCTATATCAACATTAGCACTACCATCAAAAGATACTGAACCCACAACATCACCTGATAAAGATATGGTTCTTGCTGTACTTAAAATATCAGCAGAATCAGCATTACCTGTTAAGTCTCCAGTCACATTACCTGTAACATTACCTGTTAGATTACCAGTGACATTTCCTGTTAAATTGCCTGTAAAAGTATTAGATGCAGTGATACTAACACCTGTAGTAATCCATGCATTATCAGCAGCGTTTCTAATCTTTAATACACTGCTTGATGTATCTACCCATAATTGATGGGCAAATGTAGTTGATGGTTCAGTTGCTCCACTATTGACTGTTGCAATAGCTAAAAGAGCATTGTTTAAATCTGCTCTAAAATCTGCACCTGACTGGTTTGCTATGTTGTAATCGTGTTGTGCCATAATTAAATCTCTTTTCTATTAATTTTATACCTATGTTTATAATTTATAAATCATTATCCTCTAGTTTTTGTTATTTAAGCATATTTTAAATATGCATCTCTAGATATTACTCCAACCCTATAACATTCATCTAATTTTATTGAAATTTCTTCCTCATTTTTAGAACCATCATCATTAAAAATTACAGGAACTTCTACAATAAAATTAGTTTCATAAATTTTTCTTGCAAATAAAACTTCACTGTTTTCATAATATTCAATCATTTTAAAAAAACTCTAAAAATAAATTACCAGTGCTACTAGTAAGGTCACTTAGAAGTGTCCAAGTAGCAAAACTTCCTGATGGATTACTATAACTACATGAAGTTCTAAATGTATTAGTAAGCAAAGTTCCTGTATTATCTGTTCCTGAATATACTTTTACATTAGTCCATCCTGAATTTGATGTTGCACCTGAAACAGCAAATTGTGTATTTGTACCTGCACTTTCTGTATCAAAAAAACCCCATGTAGTGCTTCCACCAAATAAATCACAACTTGTATCAGTGGCAGTTCCAAATCCACCACCAATATATGTGCTAAATCCCTGAGCTTCATAACCAGTTGCAGTAAAATTTCCTTGAGCCAAACCAACTGACCAAAGCAACGTTTCTAATGATTTCCCATAAAAATTAGAAATTGATATAGCACCTGTAGATACTTCTGCCAAGTCTCTTAGTGCTGTTTCACCCATAGATGAAGTAGCAGTCGCACTTCTACCTAGTTCTAAATTAATAGACCTATCAGTTGTAGTACCACCAATAGACATAGTTCCGCTACTTGCTAGGGTCATTGTCTAACCTCGCTTTTAGTTCGTTTATTTGTTGTTGTTGTTCTTTGACCGCTTCAATTAATAATGGCACTAATTTGTCATACCATACTGTTTTATATTTAGAATCTATTGGTGCTTTAGTAACTATTTCAGGTAATACTTTTTCTACTTCTTGAGCACTAACACCAACTTGCAAACTATCATTGTTATAACCTAGTTCTTTTGCTTTTGCATTTTCAGTAAAATAATAACCATTTAATTGAGAAACCTTATCTAAAGCATTGTCAATTTTACCTTTAAAATCTTTTAATCTTTCATCTGAATAATAAGCTGTTATATTATTAGTAGCTCTTATTTCACCTGTTGTTCCTGAAGCTGATGTTCCAATTCCTAATGAGTCTATTTGTACATTATCATCAAAATAAGAATCACCATTAACATAAAATTGATAACTTGTATTTAGTCCTGTAGCTGTAGCATCAACTGTAATTCTATCTGTTAATATTCCACCTGCTACACTTTCATCACCTGCATATATTGTAGTTGTATGCCAACCAGCAGATTGTGTTGCTGGATAAAATTCAGCAGAACTGTGGTTCATTATAAGAGCATCATCACCATCTGACTGTAAGCTGTCATATGCTGTATAAATCATTTGTGTGCCATCAACTTTAAGTCTATTTTTAATATCAGGACCAATGGCTAGTGTTTTATCTTGACCAGTTCCTGATGCGCTAAATAAATCATCTAATGGGTCACCATTTAAAGTAATAGTGCTAGCATCAAGAGTACCTGTTACTGTTGCTCCTGTAACATTTAAAGATGTAGCTGTTAAAGCACCTGATATAGTTGCACCTGTAGCAGTCATAACACCTGCTGAAGATACAGTAAATGCACCTGAACCTAAATTGATTGATGATGAAGAACCATTAATAGTAATGCCTGAATTGTTAATAGTTACATCACCGCCACTTACAGTTACATTAGCTGCATTTAAAGTACCTGTACTTATATTATCTGCGTTTAAATTGGTGACTGCAACATTAGAAGCATTTAGTGTTCCTGTAGTTACATCATCAGCAGATATAATTCCAAAGACACCTGATGCTGAAGTTAAAGTGTTTGCTTCAATTTGGTCTGCTGTAATACTTCCATCAACAATTAAATCACCATCTATATAATTAGTTACTGCTGAAAAAGAAGTGCCATTATGTTTATAAGCAACTTGAGCATTAGTATCAGTTCTCGTTACTACTACTATGTCATTACTTCTAGGATTCCTACCAAATGCAGTATTAAATTCAGCATCTGATGGTGCAGAAGTAGAGTTGCTTCTTTCATATCTTAATGTGGTTGGGAATATAGCTGAAGAACCAAGATTGCTACCACCAATAGTACCTACAACTAAATTACCACTACTATAAACAACTGTAGCTCCATCTATATTTGTTAATGTCAGTGTTCCTGTTACTGTTGCATCAGTTGCGGTTAAAGAACCATCCAGTTCAACTCTAAATGGTGCAGATGAAAAAGTATTATCTCCTAGATGTATTCCATCTGTTGTAGATAGGGATATTCTTGATGTGCCTGTACCAGCAGTTAAAGATGTCTCACCAACACTAAAACCACCAATAGAACCTGTAGTAGCTGATATTTCACCTGATATATCTAAATCAGTTCCATCAAATTTTAAATAATTTGTGCTAGTACCTATATTGAATTTAGGAGTACCACCATCATTACCTAACCAAAAACCTGTTGCTGTAGATGTGTAACCAGTTTTAGTTTGTCTAACAGCCATTCCTGATTCTTGACCAAGATTTAATTCACCTGTATTAATTTTTCCTGCTGACAAATCATTAATTTTAACATTTGTAACAGCACCATTATTTATTTTATCTGTAACAATAGCATCATCTTGTATATCAGCAGTAGCAGTAGGAGCATCACCTATAGTAAAAGTACCTGATGTTGGGAATCTTGCTGGTGAAGATTCAGTTCCTAGTGTGTTTAAAGAAGTAATATTAGCAACATAAGAACCTGTAGGTACAAAGTTTAAATCACAATTTTCTACATCTACTATTCTATTTATTACCTGATTACCTGAATTATCAACAACATTAACCCTATATTGATAGTCAGGAAAGTCTGTTGGTTCATCCCATGATAAAAATGGTCTGCCTGTAGAACTTGAATCAGTATCAGTAAAAGTAATATTAGTCGGAGCTTTAACTGCATAAGCAGAAGGTAGGTTGGCTAGATCTTCTACTGGTTCTTGAGGTGGTACTTCCCATGTATAAACATCAAAGTATTCTATTAAGCTAACTGCAACTAAACCATTAGGTTGTAATTCTAATGCTTCAACTCTACAAACTTTACCCGAGAATCCTAAACCTGCATAAGTTAAATCTACTATATCTCCTACATTAAGTTTATACATCTCAGGAGTTCCTAAGAACTGCATAGTTGTTTGATTTCTACTTCTAGTTAGGATTGCCTTACCCATGTTATAAGCTATGTAGGGGTCGCTTATATAAGGAAACTCAGCTTTAATTTCTAATATCTCATCACCATCATCTGAATAATATTCAGGAGTAGCATCATGTAAAACTGTAGCTGTATCTAATTCGTATTTTTTATTAGCATTAAAGAATTCAACAATAACTTTGTTTGCTTTTTTATCTTTGTTTCCATAGTCAACTGATATACCAGCATCAGCAATTATATGATTATCATTAATACTAAATGATGAAGTGCCTGTATCTTCTATTGATAATTCGTATTGACCATTAATATAAAGAAAGATACCTCTCATATTGCTAAGAAGTTCTTTAGCATTTTCCATTACATTTTTATTAGTATCTAAATAACCATTGCAATGAAATCTTTTTACTTTTAATAATGAAGTACCTGTTTGTGGAGAATAAGTAGAGCCTAATGTTCCATTAAAAAATATCCTAAAATTTTCTGTTGAGCCAAAATAGTTTGTTCTTTGTATTTCTTTAATTTCAAGACCATCTAATACATTGTTACCATTAGCATCAAACAAATCTATTAATTCAGCTATTTTATTCTGATACCATTCTTCATTAGCAGATGAACCACCAATAGTAATAAAATCATCTCCAGCAGTACCACTCCACGTTAGTGATTTGGCTGTTCCGTTAAAGTAAGGCTGGTCAACTTGGGTTTCACATACAGTAGCAGCAGCACCAAAAGTGGTCATGTTTATTTGTGATGTTGTTAAACCCTTACCATATTCATCATTAGTTATGTAATCTAAAAAACATAAGGCTGGGTTATCACCAATAACCTTACCAGTGCTATCTGTAAAAGCTGTTTCACCACTTCTAGGGTCATAAACTTTTTTACCCCTTACTTGTACTGTTAGTTGTGGCACTCCTGACCAAATACCCTCTTTGTCATAACCATAATGAGCAGCAATATAAGCAATACCATTTAATTTGTGTGCTGAAGTCCATTCAGGCATTGATGCAACAAGCATGGGGTCTGCTGTTTGTGTTGCAGCACCATGATGCAGGTTCATAACATATCTATATTTAGATGTAGGACTTGAACCAAACTGACCAGCACCAGCATCAATACCAGTACCATTTTGTGAAACTGTATTTAATGAACCAGCACCTGAAGATATTTTATCTGAGCCAATATAACCACCATCTCTAAATCTAGCTGAATCAGTTAGGCGGTTTCCATCTAGCTCAATGGTTTTACCAATAATTTCATCTACTTCACCAACTGATAAAGCATAGACTACATATAAATCTCTTGAATCATTAGCATTTACAGACATATATACAACCTGAGCTCCGACCCTTCTAGTACCATATATAACAGGAATCTTACCGCCAGCAGAAGTTTTATTAGCTAATATGTCTTGACCTTTGCCAAGCATATTTTTTGCCTGCATAAATCCTTTTACACCAACAACAAAAGTTGCTAGATAGGCTGCTGCTTTAATTTTTGCCCAGTTGCCAACAATGAAAGCACCAATTTTACTAAAGAAAGCTGGTAACATAAAAGCCATTTATACACCCCACCTTACATCTGCTTTTGTTTGCGTTGCAAATTCTAAACCTTTATCACCTGAACTAAATGTTTGTTGTGATTCATCAGAAAAATGTCTACCTTTTGTTAAATTCCAATTTGCCCAATGAGAAGCAACAGTCATTTGTAAAGATGATTCATCTAAATTCTCATTAATACCTATATTTCTAATTTGTCCAGTAAAATAATTTATAGCACCAACTATAGTTTCATCTTCATTAAAATAAGCTAAATAAATATCTACTGTTTTATCTGTAAAAGCACCATCCTGAACTAGTGACCTAACTTGGTCGGTAATATTAGAAAAGCCTAAATTAATTTCATTGACTTGTAATTGACCTGTTTCGGTTGTTGAATCTATAGATAAAAAAGAACCACCAGCTTCATAAGAATTAGAATCATAAGTAACATTAGAATACCAATCAGTTAATCTGATAGTAGATGATAAATTTAGCTCAACTAGAAAAGCTGTTTTAGTTGCTGTTGATGATACTTGAGCTTGTAATTCAGTAGATAAACTTCTAGGCATTAAATAATAACCTCTCTAACATCAAATGAAATACTATAAAAACCACTAGCATCTGTTGAATACATAATCTCATTATTTTTAAGATAAACAGTGAAACTAGGTTTGTTTACAGTAACAGCTTCATTATCTGCTAGAGATGCTACTAAATTTGGTTCTATAGTTAATGTCATTTCACCTGCTGATAATGAGTCAGCAGTATCTCGCACCATATAAACTTTACTATGACTTGCAAACTTAATTAAATCACCTGCTTTTAAAGCACCTGATTGATTAGCTGTAAAACCATCTAAATCAATAGAAGAATCACCTGCTGAAAATGTGCCATTTACCAATATATCTGTTTGGTCTTTGCCCGCACCTAAATTATCTAATGGTGCAACTATAGTAAAGTCCCCAAAAGAACCTTTTTGTTTTTGTAAAAATGCAAATACCTCTTGAGCCTTTTCTTGTTGTAAGGGTGGCATTTGCACTGTAAAAGAAAAATATTGACTACCTATTTGTCTTGCTGTTTTTCTACCTGATAGAGTCTGATTTAATAAAGTAGGTCTATTATCTTTAAAATTTAAACTTCTAAAATTGGGAGATGTTGGAAATTGTCCTGACATTATACTATACCCATTTTGCCTTGATTATTCATGGCATTGTTTATGATTGATGTGATCAATCCTTTTCTTGATGCTAGTAACTGGTCAAATCCAGCAGCATCTACTGTTGAGATATTAAAGTTGACTGTAGCGCCCATACCCTGTCCTTTGGTATGGTCAATAACAGTTTCATTAGGATGTAATATAGCTGGGAATCCACCTTTACCATCTACACCACCTGCTCTTGCTCCTAAACCTGTAAATCCACCACCATCACCTGAAGGTGTTTTTTTATTAAAACCCTCAAAAAATGCTTCAAATTTACCTGTAATTGGTTTAAGTATCATTTGCTGTATTGCTATTCTTAGCAACTGCTCTACCACATAGTCAGCAAATGCTTTAAATTCTAATTTGCCATTTTTAAGACCTGTAATAATAGTATCTTCAAATTTTTTCATAGATGAAACTACTGTTGTTTCTAATGACTTACCAACATCATCTAACTGTAGCCTGAAAGCTGTTAATGGTGATGCAATATCATTAACACCACCTGATATTCCCTCAAACAACTTATCAAATTCAACACCACCATCTTTAACAGCAGTAATTAGTCTATCTATATAGGTAACCATACTACTATCTTCGATAGGCAAATTTGAACCAAGCTGTTCTTTTACAGCTCTAATTTTTTCATCTGTTTCAATTAATGTGTTATTAATTTTTTCTAAACTTGCAGGACTGCTTAAATAAAAAGCACTTTTGTCTAATGTTTCTTGATATTGTTTTTCTAAATTAATTAGCTGTACTTGCAGTTTTTGTATTTCAGTTAATTCAAAACCAAAAAACTTTCCACCTGCTGAAGCTGCAAAAGTTAAAAAAGTTTGTTCTGCATCGTTTACAAATGCCTGTATTGCAATTGCTGCAACCTTCACTCCCTCTAAAATACTAATAGCAATGCTTTGACCTAAATTATCAAAACCTTCAGCACTGTCATTTGTCCCTTTTAAAAGTGTAGACAAGTCTGTAACTAACACTGATAGTGCTGGTGCTAATGCACCAGTGATATTATTAACAACTGCTTTTAATTGAAGTTGTAAAACTGCAAATTGGTCATTGAATTTTGCAACATTAGATATTACTTGCGGTGGTATTATAATTCCCAAACCTTTAGCTCTTTCAGTAAACTGTCTTATACCATCAGCACCCTCTACAAAGACCTCACTCATTGCTATACCAGCTCGACCAAATAAATTAGCTAGAGCAGTTGCTCTATCTGTTTCATTTCCAAATCCTTTTAAACCATCTGCTGTGTCTAATAAAATAGCATTAAAGTCTCTAGTATTACCATCAACATCACTTAGCTCAACACCCAAATCTTTAAAAATATCTTGTTGTGTTTTTAAACCTCTTTGTGCATCACCAATACTTCTAGCAAATTTTTCTAAACCTTTTTGTGCTTGTTCTACAGATGAGCCACTTTCTAAAGCAGCAAGTTGAAATGCTTGCAATGTATCAGTTGCTATACCTGTTCTTTTAGAAGTTTTATCAAGAGTATCTATATATTCAAAAGATGTTTTTATAACAGCAGCTATAGCAATTCCAACACCAGCTATAGCAGCAGTAACTTTTAATAAACCACCAGCTACAGCTTTAGCACCGCCACCGATTTTTTTTAATCCATTGGTAACTTTATCAAAAGCTGCCTTTGTTTTGTTTACTGCTGTTAATTCAAACTTTACTTTTTTATTTGCCATTATTTCTTTCTTCTTTTAATAATTCAAAATACGCTATCCATCCTTGATATTCTTGGACACTAATTTTTTGCAACTCTTCTAAAGTTTTACCTAGTTTTTCAGCTAGTGCATATTGCGAGTATAAATTAGCATCCTTTATTAGTTTTTTTTCGTGTCCTCAATAGACTCTTGACCCATAATTTGAGTTGCTACACTAACTAATACTTCTTGGTCTACATTGTGTAGTAAAGCATTTTTATCTGCTAAATCAAAAAGTTTATCTCCATTTTCATCTAGTGCTTTGTAAATAAGAACATAAGCCATCATTGCTAGGTCATCATTCTTGCTCATTTTATAGAGCTTAGAAGTTTCAGCTAGCGTTAATGGCTTACTGTATATTTTTAAGGCTTTATCATCTTCACCCCATTCAGGCACTTCGATTACTTTTACATCTTGCTCTGCAAAATGATTTTTTGCGTTATCTATTGCTGACATTGTCTTATACTGTTGTTGATGTTAATGCACCAGTACCTTGTACTGAAATACTAGCTTCAACCAATCCATCAAATGATGCACTTCTTGAAACACCAGTAACAATAGCTGAACCAGTATAATAAGTATCACCTGCTGTATCTCCTTCAGGATATACATTAAGAGTTACTTCTGAGCCAATAGTTAAAGCACCTTGACCTGAAGTATCAGTCTCATCCCAAAATACATCTAAACTTCCTGAGAAAGAAGTCAATGATGGTTTATACGTTCTAGCAGAATCACCCATTGAAGTATCTTCTAAAGTATCAGCAGATTCTTCGATTGAGTAAGACCTAATTTCAGCTACAGAGTTAGCACCGACCTTTACAGTACCTTCACTTCCTTTATGTGTCGCCATTTTCTACCTCGTCTTTCGACTTTTTCTTAGAAGAAGATTTAATTTTATCTTGCGAATGGACTGCTTCCTCTTTCCAGCCCTTTTTCTTCATTGACTCAACCTGAGTAGGGTGAGCTATTACAGAACTTTTACCATTTGGACTAATTAATTTCATAATTTGCCTCCTGTTAAACTGCTACGTCAGGATTAGTTTCCTTGACATAATAGTTAGTTAAAAATGTGAGAGATACATAACCCAGTGGTTTTTCTCCCTCTCCGTTAAATTCTATTTCAGTTGATTCTAAATAACAGTCTTTAGCTAATCCATCTAAAGTTCTATCTGCTGCTATTGCTTCCTCAACTTCTTTACTTATTGTATCAATTGTATCATCAAAATTACTTGTTGCCTTAACATATCCTTCAATGACCACCGATAATTCTCGGCTCATTACTCTATTTGTACCTATAACTATAGTTTCAGATGTTTCTGACTTTGTATAAATTACTAAAGCAGGTAAATTAATATTTTCTAAAGGATAAACTCTTGATTGATATATATTTGATCCGGTAGTTGTTAATCCTGTTAATGTTGTACCTAACTTTTCTCTTATTTGCTGTCGTATGTGATTTGCCATTATACTTCCTCTAGCTCTAATGCAATAAAACCTGTTCTATCAGGTCTAATATTAACAATTGTATAATTTGTTGCAGCTTTTATTATATTGCCGTCAGTATCTTTTATAGCACTAACATTTAATAAATGACCATATGCAACCGAAGGAATATCAATACTTCTACAATATGCAATAGGTTCTAACGCTTCAACTCCAATGCCTTCTTCTTGTTCAACATATTCATTATTTAAAATAATATTAATATCTGTAGAAGTGCCATTATTAATATACGTAGCCGCTACCCCGTGACTATTTGGATCTAAATAGCTTGCCATATCTTCTTCTGTTTCTAGTCGGTACTGAGACATTATTCTTCTTCTAAAACTAATTCAACAAAACCTGTATTATCAGGCTCTACTGTTTTTACTATAAATGTTGTTGCTGGTTTTAAAACACTTCCACGATTTGTAGTAATTGCATTAATCAATAGTTTATCTTCTTGAGAAATATAAGGAACATCAGATGCTTTTACAATCGCTCTAGGTTGATAACCTGCAACAGGTACTGTTCCTGCTTCAATATTAAAATACTCTTGATCAATAATTATATTAATATTTTTTGAAAACCCAGAATCAATATCAAATAGTGTATCAATTAAAGGAAAATCATCCCATAAAGATTGTTGTACTTCAAAGAAAGTTGCAGTAACACCATGACCTGTATTAATATCCAGGTAAGAAGTAAAATCTGCTGCACTTTCAATAGCCATAATTTATTTTTTGGCTCTAGTTTTAGGAGCCTTAACTTTTGAAGTTTTTAAACCCACGCTTCTATCTTCTTTATTAGCTTTAGGTTTTTCTATATGTACAGATGCTTTTCCGTATGCGCATAGTTCATGCCCGACATCTTCTCGCAATTCTATGATATCTCCAGCATTTACTTTTTGCCCGTTAGCTACTGTATCTTTAATAATTAAAAATTTTTTCATATTTAAGTTGGGGGTATTGCTACCCCCATTCCATTTAAGCATCAACTAATTAGTCGCTTGACTTACAGAAAGATACCGCATGACGCACAGCAACATCTAAAGTTTGAAGAGCAATAATTCTTACTCCACCTGATGTGCTAAGAGCATATGGGTCCACTGTTATATCAAGTCCGCCATACATACCAATAAGTAAATCAGAGAAATTACCAAAGTAAAAATCTCCTGCAGTTACTTGATTTGATCTGATAACATTATAGCCATTCATGTTTCCATCTGGCTCAACAACAAATTGGCCGCTTCCGCTATCTTTTGAAGTTGTTTTTAATGTACCATAATCAGATGGCTTACATATATATGCTAAGTTTCCAACTAATGCATTATCAGCAGCAACTGCAGATTCCATAGCAATAATTTCAGCATATGTTGGGCTTGCAGCAGCAAAAGTAGTAGTGTTAATACCTGAAGTACTAGCAATACCTGTAGGCTGTCCTGAAGAACCAGAACCAGCTAAAGCACCTAAATCAATAGCAGTAGCTATAGATTGTGTTAGGTCGTCTCTGATTAAGTTCTCAACATCTAATGAGCTTTGTTGTAAAAGCAATCTAGTTGCATCTGTAAACGCACCAATTACTTTAGGAGACATAGTAACGCTACCAGAAGTAAATTCGCTTTCAGAAGCAGCATTACCTTCAGTTGCAATCCAAGCAGCTGATGAAGCAGCTGTTTTCTTCGGTATAACGACGGAGCCAGAGAGTCCTCTAAGCATAGTCGCGCCGGCTTGCATAACACTTGATGAGTTTCTTAATACATCAATAAAATCGCCAGCTCTATAATCTTGAGGGATTAAAGATGAATCATCTGATGAGTTAATATCTCTTTTGCTCCAGTTGCCAAGTACATCAGCAGGAATCATAATTCCTTGAGCTGTTTTTCCTTGTTCTCTAGCAGCTTGATTTGAACATTCAAATTCAAAAGCAGCAGCTTCTTGAGCTCTTCTATCAGTTGGATTTGCTAAAGCATTAATTGCTTTTACTAATGAGAATTCTCTCACTTCATTTTGAGTCATACCAATTTCAGCAGTTTCAAGCGGCTTATCATTGCATATTTCATTTAATAATGCGCCTCTGAATTCTTCAACAGTAAGACCATCTTTAATTGCGCTATCAGCTAAATCTCTTTTGTTATGCTTAACAGCTAAATCAATAATCTCTTTCGAGTTTCTTTTGTATTCAGCTTTAGCTTCTTCAAGAGTTTTATTTCTGATTTCGTCAAGATTAATATCTTTTTTTTCTTCAGTCATAATAATATCCTTATTAATTTTTGCAGAGCGTCCAACTCCAACTAGTCTGCTTTGATCAGCCGGCACAGATACACTTGATACTTCAAGTGGAGTCCATGACGCTTTATAAAGCATCTCATCGTTATCTTTAACTCTTGCAAGTTTATTTACTTTATAGCCAACACTTATATTCATACGAATACCGTCAACTACATCTTGAAAAACTTCTTGAGCTAGTGCTGATCTACCAAATCTAACAACAGCTATTGTCCTCTTAGCCGCCTCGTCAAGTTTAAATTCTTCTATAACTCCAATTTGTTTAGACATGTCATGGTCTAATAAAAACGGAGCTCTACCTGATGATACAAATTCCATATCTACATCATCTTCAGCATGGCTTAGAACTTCCATACCAAATGATCGCTCAACTGGTTCTTCCGAAGAAACACCAATACGAACTAATCTTTTTTCTTCATCAATGAATGAATTTTTAGAAAGATCAATTGTTCTATACCTTAATGGTAAATCAACAACTTTTCTTTCGTCTTCATCTTCTTGATAAGAAGAAACTGCGTCAACATTTTCTTCTTCTGCTTTATCCTCATGGTGCTTTGAAAACTCAATGATTACAGAATCATCTGTTTCATTTACGTTGAGGATATGTCTATCTTCTTTATCTTTCATAGCTTTTTCCTCTTTCGATGATAAAGGGTGTGATTTAGGTAGCAGATCAGTATCGTGCTTCCCACTTCTATATTTTCCATTGCGCAAAGCAAATAGAAAACTGTTTACACGAGCCATTGCCCACTGATTAGCATTGCTAACCTGAGGCCTAACTGAGCCTGGATTTGTATTAAAGGCTCCAATCCCGTGTTCATAAATTTGTTTTAAAATAGCAAGCGTTGTTCGTTTACTTTTTGTATCGCCTACTTCTTCATGATGTTCTTTTAATTTATTTTTTAATGCTTCTTCTGTTTTTTCTGAAACAGCTCTTTCTTCAATTGCATTTTCAAATTTAATATATTCAAACTCATTTCTTTCTAACCAAGCTTTTGCTTCGTCTGGAGTAAACATATCAGAATCAAATCTAATGCTTTGTATTAATCTTTCATTGCCTTTTATACCATGTATAGCATGTATGCCAGTTTTAAACTCATTATTTTTTCTTCTAAAGTTATCAAATTGTTCAGGGTCTTCTATACGAGCTGCATGTTCATTAGGGTATGGGCGCATTTCTAATTTACGCTCATCTTCTTTTTTCATTTGCTCAACTAATTTTTTTGACCATGTATAACCTGGATCTCCTCCCCAAAGCGCCCACGCAATCCTGCCATTACTTGGAAATCCATCTTCGCCAGGTCTAAACCCTTCGGCTTTTTTATCAACTTCATGTCTTGAAAAATAACTGTACATTCTTTTAATAGTTGACTCAGATAAATCAACGCCGTTTTTAATTTGATTAGCGCGAGTTACACCAATACGCGTACCTCCTCTTCCAAATTCTTTTCTCCAAGCTAAACCTTTTTCAGCTTCTGCTTTCATGCCTTTATTCGGAATCGCCATCTGAGCCTCCTTTAATTACAGGTTCAATTGGAAGCTTTATACCGAATGGCTGGAATGCTGTTTTAATTCCATATTGTTCAGCTAACTTTTGTTCTCTTTCGTGTTGTTCATATAGCTCTTCAACGTCTCTACCATAATTTGATTGTACATCTTGATAAGTAACAAGGCCAGCTTGCATACCACTTATTGATGCATTCATTTCTTTTTGAGGATCAACCCATTGGAAAGAACGTCCAATGAATATTGTATCTGCAGCAAATTTTTCATATTTTGACATCGGTAAAGGAATATTTACATCAGGATCCATAATAATAGCGCCACTTGATATAGACATTTCTAACCACTTTTCGAATACCGGCCTCATAAAATGATCTACAACAAAGCGTTGATATAGCTTATACATTTCTCTGTCTTCTAATGCACCTGCTCGCAAAGAACTATAATTAACAGAACTTAAATCATTTGTTAAAGCATGATATGAAATATTTAAACCAGAGGCAATACCTCTTAAAACTTGTGTTGTAAATGGGCCAAATGCTGTACTTGGATGATCAGGGTCAAAGCTTTTAAAATCCATTCCAGCGGGAAGTTGTTCAAAGCTGCCTGCAGATGCTTCCATAATTGGAGTAAAGCTATCTTCTAAATCTTCACCAACATAACCATCACCATCCGGCGAAGTAAAGAATCCCATTTTTGCAGCTGAAACACGTGCGGCCGTTATTTCAGCTTCCATATAACCATTAAGCATTTTTATCTGAGGCATAGCTGAAGCAGTCATAGGTACGCCCCTGGTTTGCTCAGGACGTGTTGGCATATATGCATGAATGATTTCTTCAGCTGGTACTCTTATATGCTCTTTAGGTGATTGATACGTATTATCATATGGGTGATTTTTAAATAAATAATATGCTACGGGCTTGTCATGTTTATCAACTTCTACACCCATTTTAATTCTATTTTTAGTTTCAGGATTAAAATCATTTTTAGTTTCATCTAAATGATCAGCTTCTAAAAATTGAAGTTTATATTTATATTTTGAATCTGTTGGTGTTGCATGCCTTACTAAAACTTCGCCATCTCTCATTAATGCTTCAACAAATAACTTTTGGCAATCTAAAAATGATTGACGGCCATTCAATGTACAGTTGCCCATTTTTGACCACTGCTTAAACTCGCGCTCAATTGTTTGGTTGCCAAGAATATCTAAATTACCTTGTGAATCACGTGCTTTAACACTTAATCTAATACCGTTAGCTCCAATAATATTGCTAACCATTAAATTTAAGTATCGAGTTACATATGAATCATTTCTAGCTAAATCACGGCTTCTTTCTCTTAATATTCTTAATTGATCTTTAATTTCAGCGTCTGCTGATGTACTTGATGCTGTAAAATCTGCAAATAATCTGCCTGTATTAGCACCGGCATATCTTCTTACTTTTGAAACTTTTTTTGTTTTTTTATTATTATTTACGAATCGATCATACCAGGCCATATTTAAAACCTCACTTTGATTAAATTACCGGAATCTTTTTTATTTTTAATTCTAGCCTGTTTAACTTCTTTTAAATATTCTGTTTTATATCGATCTCTAAATGTCATTAACTCATCAACAGTTAGCCTTGATAATGATCTGCCAGCAATACTCATAGACGATTGGTCCATAGTTGCTCGATTTTCAATAACTGCTTCTATTGCATCTAAAACTTTTTTTACATGGCTTCTTACAGAACTTGTTGTAGTAGCATAATTTTGTTGTATTTCAGTAAAGCCTTCTGATAATTTAATTCTTGCTGAGTCGCTTGATCGAGTAATATAAGAAACCCAATTATATTCTCCAGCTGTATATGATGTTGTGCTACTTGTTTCAATAATATATTCATCATTAGATTCTGTAGCAGTTAATGTAAAATTAGCAGCTGTTGAACCATCAACCAAATTAAATTCATAAGATAAACTATAAGATGCAGTAGGGTAATCGTCTGAGAGATCAGTTTTTTTCCATGCCCAAAAATCACCGAGCTGTAATTCATTAGGCTCTGATGTTGGGTAATATGTGCTGTCGAATTTATTGGCCATAAATTAAAAATATATCTATATCCGATTATAACAAGTATTTATAAAGATTTGTTACATTATACTTAAAATTTATTTTGGTCTATTTTTATATGATTTATTCCGCTTTGTTTAAATAATTCTTGTGATATTTTAAAACTACTAATCCATTTTTCTTTAGGCTTGTCTGGAGAATAAGTAACTACTTCTTTTATTCCAACTTGAATTATACCTTTAGCACATTCATGACATATGTCTAAACCATAAACAAATAATGTTGCTCTTTCTAAAGAAATACCATTTAAAGTTGCATGATAAATACAATTCATTTCAGCATGAATAATATAATTCTTTTTTTGTTCAGAGTTTTTATAAATTGTTTGTGCATCATTAAAGTCTCTAGGAAAGCCATTATAACCTTGGGATAATACTTGGCCTTTATTACCAATAGCTACTGCTCCTACTTGAACTGATGGATCTTTAGACCAACTAGCAAATTTTTTTGCAAGTGTTAAATATTTTAAATTCCAAGAATGAGAATAATTAGACATTAACTTTTAATTGTTTTGCTGCATTATGTTTGTAGCTTGAAATAATAAAATCATTAGGATATAAATTATCAATACCTGCTTCGTAATATAATCGTACTTGTGGCGGATTAAATATTTGTAATTCATGTACAGTTTTTGCAAATTGTAAATGATTATTATAGATATGCGCATCACCTAAATTAAATATTAGTTTATGAGGAGTTATATCTAATTCATTAGACAAAACTAACATTAATAATGAGTGGAACAATATATCTGAGGGAAGTCCTACCATTACATCAGATGAGCGCATATTGACTAGTAAACTTAAATAATTATTATGAATAAACAATTGAAAGCCGTGAAAACAAGGTAGTAATGCCATTTTATGTGCATCAATTGGATTCCATGCAGTTACATACAATCTTCTTGACTCTGGGTTAACCTTAGCTTCTTGGATAACATTTTTTAACTGATCAATTTGTAAACCAGAATAATTACGCCATTGAGATCCATATACAGGGCCTAAGTTACCATCTTCTTCGGCCCAAGCATCCCAGTAATTACAACCCAGTGTTTTAAAGTCATTTACATTTGTATGACCGCGTAAAAAAGCAATAAGCTCACCAATTACACCTTTATAAAATATTTTACGATGTGTAAATAAAGGAAAACCAGCTTTTAAGTTTAATTCAAGATTAGCCCCAAATATACCTAAAGTACCTACGCCTGTTCTTTCTTGGTTTCTTTTTATGCCTTCAGTTAATACTTTGTTAACTAAAGCAAAATATTGTTTTTCATTTTCCATGTTTTTTTAAATAAGCTCCATAAAAACTTGCATAGTTAATTAAATCTAATACCGAATCGTAAGCCGATTCAAAGTTAGGATTTTTTTCATTGAATGCAATTGATTCTAAACGTTTTACTTTTGTTGAAATCATTTGTAAATACGAATGATGCCCGTACGGAAAGTATTCTTGTTTAGCCTCTGAATCATTTGAATTATAATCTTCGGCTTTTTGTGTTTGTAAAGCTGCTGCTTCGCTTAATACTGAATGCATAGTTACTCCTTATCTAAAAAATCTAATTTACCAACATTATCAAAATGTTGCGGGGCTTGCCAATCTTTTGGTTTAACAAGATCAGGTAACCCTAGTGGATTTGGCCTGCTGTCTTTAATTCCTATTTCTTTTTTCATATTAGCGTGATGCACACGTTTCCACGCTTTTTTAATATCAACATTAAATGCATCTAATGATCCTAATGCAATTACAATAATATCAATGAAAGCATCAACAACTTCATCTGATTCTTGATTATCAATTGCTGTAAATAATTCGTTTAACTCTTCTTGTATAAAATTAGCCCTAAATTGTAAGTAAGACATTTTATCTTCATTATCTGCTTTGTTAATAAACCGGTATATTTTATAATACCGGTTTAATTTTTTAATATCGCCTAGCATTAAGCAGCTTTTGTAAAGTCGTTAGCTGTTAATCTGCCAGTTAAATATTGAATTGCAATGTTTGCTTCTTTGCCATAAAAACCAGCGTCATTTATAAGTTCTTTTTGAAAGCGATAAATTATAGTTGATTCTTCGTCGGTACCATAATCAAGTGCTTCAACAAGATTCTTATCAAGCATTTTTATAACTTGACATACAGATTCTGATATGTTTTCAATTTTTTTTAGTAATTCGTTTCTTTCTTCTTGGTTCATAATTAACTCCTTAAATTATGTTGTTTGTTTATAGTATAATTATACCAAATCATATATAAAAGTATACCTTTTTATATAATTATTTCCAATTATTTACCCAATTTGGTCTATGATTAGCTCTAAATGAGCTTTTTTTAACGTTTTTTGTATGTTCTGCTTGTGTAGATTGATTTTTGTTAATTAATTGCTCTAGGCGGTTATAATTTGGCTGAAGTATATATAAAGCAGCTAATCCATAAACAAATGTATCTAATGCTTCATTTCTTGTAGTTTTTTTAACCCATTCAAACTTCTTAGCGCCTTTAGAGTATTTAATTACTCTTTTTTCAGATGTTAGCTGCCTAAAGTACTCTTCATCAACTGTTGCTGGGAAGTGTATTGTTTTAGTTTCAGACTTTAATCTTGTATATATTGCTTCTTTAGCAGTATCAGCCCCAACTGGATATAAAATATGTCGTGATCTACCAATATATGACGGGCGACCGGCAACCGGCTTATTACTTTGTGACTGACCTTTAATAGCAAATACTTTTCTATGGACTCTTTTAGAAGTAAAAGCATAAACCTGTTGTGTATGATGACCTCCTGAGTCAACACAAGAACAAGCTATTTTTAAAATTTTTTCATCTTCGCGTTTAAATGTCATGCCTAAATAATTGTCTAAGTCTTTCCAAACCAAATTACTTGATGGATCGCCAAAGAATACTCGATAATCTAAAACCCATGCTTCATTATTTTGGCCCCAGCCAATTACTTGCGCTTCTAATCTATCGCCTTGTACATCAATCCCTGCTGTAATTAATAAAACATTATTAGGAATATTTGTATAATCATATTCTTCTCTTTGATTCATCAATGAGCTATATTCAATACTTTCTCCTGGATCATCAAACGTTTTGCCTAATGCAGTATTTACCCAGGTCTTTAACATTTCAGGTTGACTCTTAACAGCATAAAAATCAACAGCCATATCTTTCCATGATCTCCAGGGTGAATATAATTCTGATATATGAAAGCCTGCTGTTTTTTTTGTTTCTTGCGTAGCTACCCATTTACCTTGTGAAAGCATCCACATTTTTTTAGTTTCAGGTATTACCACTTCACAATGCTTACAAGTATATTCTGCTGTTTCTGGTTTTTTTGATTCCCAATGAATTTGTTCCCATTCAAGAACTTGATACTTATTACATTCTGGACATGGCACTTCGTAATAACGTTGATCTGATTCTTCAAAAGCAACTTCTATTCTTGATAAACCTTTTATAGTTGGGGTAGAAGTAATAAATATTTTTCTGTTCCAAAATGTTGTTGTACGTTTAATTGCTAAGTTAATAGGGTCACCTTCAGCACCTGCACTTGGATCATAACGGTCAATTTCATCACAAAGCAAAATTCTAATTGGTCTTGAAGCGAGACCAGCAGCAGAATTAGACCCAACAATATTAATATTGCCTCCAGGAAATTGTTTTGATAAAACTGTATTAGAACTATCTTTACTTCTTGGATCTTTTACTTTTGCTCGTAAACGATCACAATCACGAATCATATTAGCTAATCTGTCTTTACTCCAAGCTTGAGCCATTTGTAAAGTTGGTTGTAATACTAAGCATGGGCTTGGGTCCTGGTCAATATAATAAGCAACTATATTGTTTAATATTTCAGTTGCGCCAACTTGTGCACTTTTCATAAAAACAATAGTATGAATCTTTGGATCATTAACGGCATCCATAATACCTTTTTGATATGGAGCTCTCGATGTTTTCCACATGCCAGCTTCAGCAGAAGATTCTGGTGATAGCGTTCTGTACTGATCAGCCCATTCTGAAACAGTTAGATTAGGCGGTGGTGTCCAGGTCTTCTTTGTCGATAAGAGTATTTTCTCTATATTCTCTTGGTATTGGGTCATTTGCTAATTCCTCTAATGCCTCATAAATTGAATCTTTAATTATCTTTTCTACTTCGTTAAAATCATCACTTGCTAAAACTAAATGACTAACCTTGTTTGGTATTGTTAAAAGTTTGCCTCTGCAGTTTGAAGCATAGTTAATCCATGTAGATTCAACTTGATCCGTTGGTATTAGCTTTCCTTCAATTACAGCAACATCTAACTGTGCTTTCTTAGCTTGCGCTGCAGTTAGTTTAGTTTTTTCTTCTGTTATATCTCCTGTTCCATCTTTTAACGTATATCTAGCCTTTTGTTGTAGCTCTTCTATATATGATTGCCTGCAATGGTCTAAATCTAGCGGATTAGGGCCTGGTTTAGGCTTAAATACGCCTTTTTCTACTAATTTACCAACGTTTTGAACCGACATGAATAAATGTTCAGCAACTTCTTTTCTTGTAGCCATATTTATAAAATTAAACTCAATATGCCGGAAGTCTGTCTAACGGAAGCACGCGAGCGAATAACCACGCCGATTATATCCCATAAAGTAACTGTTGTTTTGGAACATGCCTTTGTTTGCATCATATCATTCTCTCCATGCTGTAATGTTTTAATATATGTATAGGTATTAAATAACATTTGCCTAACCCAACTTTAATCTCTCGGCAATCTTCTCTTAACATGCATTCAATAATCTTCATTGGCTCAGCCCATAAAAATCCAGTGTTAGTATGAATGCACCAATAGTCTGCCTTAGTACTTAATATATCTCCAGGTTTATTATTTCTTTCATACTCGATAATAATATTTCCTGTTGTTTCTGATCGCTTGTCGTACTTAACTTCTACACTTTTATGTAACTCAGGAATCCATATATCGTAATCGAGGAATTGACCTTCGATACGTTTAGCTAATGGATATTTATTATGTAAAACTTTAAGAACTTTTTCTTCATATGATATCCCCATACTTAGCAGCTGACTGAACTTCATTTAATCTGATATCCCGCTTTCTTAATATAATATTTAGCAACCTTTTCAAACTTTAATGGCATTACATATTTAACTGCTTTATTAGCAACACGATAGAAAGGAAATATAGCATCGTATCTTGGATTGGTCTCAAACCTATGTATAATCTTTAATCCATTCTTATTACGTTCCCATACACCATATATGCCATCGATTGTTGCTCTAAATTGTTTACCTTTTACAACACCTTGTTTTCTTCCTGGTATATTACCAAATTGATTTAATCGTGCATTAACTGTAGGTACTGCTGTATTGTTAACTCTTCTGATACCTCCAACAATATTTCTATGTATAAACTCTTGTGCCCAGTCTCTAAATGTTATACGCGCTATAGGATAATTCTTTTTAGCGAATTGAACATAAATACTTTTTATTGTTTGTGGTTTAGGTCTATCAAATGATTTACGCATTTGTACTTGTTCGAGCTCTTTAACTCTAATAGCTGTTTCATTTAAAGCAATTCTTGTTATATTCGGGATATCAACATTTTGAAACTTTTTAAGTTGCTTAACAAATGGCTTGATATTACTTTTAACTGACATTAACATAACTTTTTATTCTGCCTCCAATCTTGTGTGTTTTCTTTTTTATATCAATAAAATCTGCAGTCATTGATATAAGTATTTCATTAATATGAAAAATTATAACATCTTCTTTGGATTTATACTTTTCAAATGCTATTGGTACATCGTCTTCATTTACACAAATAATAATATTATCATTCGTATCTGGATGCTTTGTATATATAAATTCTGGTGATAATGTATTATAACCACGATTAGTAGCATCTTGTATCAATGCTTCATACGCTCTAATCATCATTTCGTTTAACTTAACTTTATTAAATGATGCATGATATTCATGAAAGTATTTTGTATCAGCTCTTTTAAATCGTAATAGTAATTCAGGGCTAATTAAATTCATAATACGATCATTGCCCCATTCAAGACTAATTTTTGTTTTTATAGCGTTAAGCTTTCGTAATGATTCGTTAAAAACTTTATTTTTTTCTAATGCTTCTAACTCTTTAATTTTCTTTTGTTTATAATTCATAGTTACATCAACAGTTACTTTTTACTAAAAATCGACTTATCAAAAAGTTACATGAGTTACATATACCTATAGGTATATGTATGTAACTCAAAATGTAACTCTTTTTTTCTTTAAGTTGGACAAGAAATGTAACTAAAATGTAACTAATGTAACTAATTATGTAACTAATCAATATTGTCATACTTTTTAGCTTGATAGCCTTTACCTTGTTCATAATATATCTTACCAGCTTCTTTCAACCTTCTTACACGTTGTTTAACAGTACTGTCTTTCAAATCTGTTTGTTTATTTATTATTTCTTTTTGCGTTACCCAAACAGCAATAGGATCAACATTTTCAGCTATAGCTCTTTCTGCCTGTATTTCTGCTATTGCAATAATAGTTTCATCAATCTTAGAATCTTCTTCTTTAAACTCATCATATTCAGTTTTAACTAATACACCTGAAGTCATACCAGGATAATTAATTAAATCAATCTCTCTAAACTTAAAGTATTTAGGATTCATCGGCTTGCCGTCTTTAATTAATGTTTGAGTAAATTCAACCTTCATTTCTTCACCTTCATCTTTAGGCCGTTTAACCGCAAATTCAGCATCAACAGCAGCAGGAAGTACAGAGGAGCCACGTGCTCGTCCTGAACTGCTATGCCCTGTATGATGTATCAAAGATATGCAACAACTGAACTCAGACTTTAAGTGGTCCACTCGTTCAATAAATTTATTCATATCTTCAGTACTATTTTCATTTCCAGCTCCAAAGTTACGAGCTAACGTATCTACATATAAACAGCCTATATCACCAAATTCATCAGCTACTTGTTTTATATGATCAATAAGGTTTTGATGGTCTTTTTCATCTAAAAACCGTACACCTCTATCTGATACAAACATTTGTGCATTGTTTAAGTCATGTCCATAATAATGTTCCCATGCTTGTACACGTCTTGCTATACCTCTTTGACCTTCACCTGCTAAATAAATAATAGGTGTTTGAACTGTTTTATGTGATTGCCATGGAATACCCATTGATGAGCATAAAGCCATATCAATAGCTACAAATGATTTACCGCTTTTTGGTGCACCATAGATATCTATTACTGAATCTTTTTCCATAATGTCTTCTATGATCCATTCTGGCTCTTGTATATTAGCAATAAGATCTGATATCTTACGTAAAACAAGCGAGGGCCTTTTAGGCTTTGAAACTGCAGTATCCAAATAATCTTTAAAAGATTCTTTGCTAAAAATATTATTATAATATGCATCATATAAATCATCTTTATCATTTAAAGCTTCAGGCACTTTAGCAATTTGTACAGAGCATTTATTTTCAGTTAAATACTCTGATAATTCATTTGCACATTTAAAACCGGCTTCATCATTGTCTGGCCATATAATTATGTCTTTACCATATACAGGTGACCAGTCAGCTTTCTTCCAACTATTAACGCCTCCATGCCAAGTTGCTGTAGGTCCATCGTATAATTGATTTGCGCCTAAAGTTGCTTTTTCACCTTCACTAATAACTATAGGGCCATCGGCTTCTTTATAGTATATAGGCATTAAACCTTCAGGGCGTTTTAAAAACCAATTATCGCCTTGTTTACAAAATGGTGCATACTTTTGTTTGATTGAATGATTATCTGCAAACCTCATTACTACAAAAGAATCTGTGTATTTAAGTAAAACAACAGCTTCTTGTGCTAACGAGCGCATTTGTTCTTGATTATATTGTTTATATGTTTTAGTTACTGGTATGTCATTAATATCTGGACTGTACATATTTAATATATCATTTCTATTTTGATTAAAGTGGTCTATTAACCATATAACTCCTCCTCCTTCATCTAATTCAAAACTAAAAAATAATCCAGTTTCTAGATTAAGGCACCAACTTCCATTAGTGCCCCATCTATATTCCGTGCTAGATTCTTTTGTTGGTTTTCCTAATAAATGAAGACCTACACGAGGAGCCAACTCTACAAAGTTGACTTCTCTCATGATTAAAACGGTAAATCGTCTTCAGTTAAAGGTTTTGCTGATGGGTCAAATCTAGGATCACCGGATTCTGGAGTTTGATTTTCCATCGCAAAGCTAAAATCATTATTAATTTGTGTAGCCGCTTGCTCTAAAGGCATGTCTACATCATTAGTAACAAAATCCGCAGGCTTATCAGCCCATTTAACAAATTCAAATTGTGGTATAGCTGCTTGTCCTACTTTGAACTTTTCAACTTTAGCTCCAGTATATTTCATATGTACAACTTTTCCAGGATTTGCTTTTATATCGTTCCAGAACGTTGCGCACATTGAATTAAAGCCTTGACTTTCGCCCCAACTAAATCTGCGCCATAGTTTAGACCCCTGCTCTTTAGTATACATCCAAACACTAAACGCTCTTTTATGTTCAGAAGTAGGTTGTCCTTTAGAAACACCCGGTTTATCATCCCATTCCCAGCTATAACCACCTTCGTATATACCCCAGCCAGTTTGTATACTAGCCGGATCAATAAGAATATGAACTATATCTTGATGAGCCTCTTCTCCTACCATCCAACATTTATCTGTGCTGCTATGCTTAATAAAAACATTATCACCACTCGTGTTAATACCCAAAATATCCATAAATTACTCCTTTAATGTAATATTGGTTGCGCTTCATTGCGCCATTTTTCAATTAGTACATATCTAAACTCAGATACATACTCATCAAAACTTAGTTTGATTCTCATGTCGGTTTCTAAATATTCTAAATATTCTAAAACACAGAATTCTGAAAATCGTAAATCTTTATTGGTCTCTGTTGACATAAGCTTGGAAAATTGTATTTTTTTTTATTATATCTACAAAGTCTTCCCATTTGCAAGTAAAAATTTTATTATTGTCTTTTGGCTCGTCTTTCATAATAGACCAGAACGGCATAGCTACTTCAATAGGACTTCTGTTATATTTATAAACTAAAACAGGAATTCTTGAATCACCGGCTGATACACATACTTGGTCCCACCAACCAGATTTATAACCTTTACCTTCAGCATAACATTTACATTCAATAGCATAATTTAAAAAGTTAATATCACATTCTCCTTTTTTATACAATTGCTCAAAATTTCTTGTAATGTGTATATCAGCATTATATTCATCAGATAATTCTTTTAAATAGTTAACAATCTTTCTTTCGAATGCTGCACCTTTATTTTTGCTATTAACCAATTTTGCCTCTCTTAATTAATTCTCTACAGGCTTTTAATTTAATTTTTGGTTGTGTGCTTGTATTGTTAATTAAAGTTTCTAATTCTTTAATTGATCTATTTTTTAAATAATGATGTTGTATTTCATACTTACCAGTATTTTTATTTCTTATCTTTACTGACTTCTTTATTTTTTCCGGCATTAAATATTTTGTCCCAATTATTATTTATTTTTTTTTTATCTTCTGGCCTGCGTTTACTTCCTTTACCGCCATGCCATTTAGACATTATCTTTTAATTTTTCTTTAAGCAATTGTTCAACAACAAAAATCATTTTTTTGCCGTGCTCATCACAATAATCTTTTAATAACTTATGCGTTTCAGGTTTTACCCATACAGCTTTCATTTGGTTCTCATCCATGTTGTTTTATCCTTAGGGTTTTAGCCCTTACTTGTTTAGCTTCTTTAGCTGGCGTTACTTTTTCTGGTTGCGCCTTATAATTAATCATTGGCCACATAATAGTGTATTGATTTGTTTGACCTCCATCAGCATCTTGAATTTGTTTTTTTAGTTTTAATTCAAGCTCATTAATATCTTCAGTTAATTCTTTTATATGCTCTTTCTTTTTAATAATTTCTTCACAAAACATATCAGCACTACGTCCTAAAGTTATTATATCTTTATTAACATTTTTGTATACAACGTTAGCATCATTGCTTGATGAAGGGGCATAATATTCTTTGTGTTTAACTCTGTAATCAAAATCTAACACTAAAGCTGATAATAATTCGTTAAATTCAGGTTTTCTTGAATATAAATAAATTCTAAAATCTGTAGATTGCCAAAGTACAATAACGGCCGCCCAGCCATAGCCAGTACATTCCATTAAACCTTTAGCTTGCAATACGCCTCGCCATTCTTCAAGCTCATTAGTAGGTGCATTACGAGTAGCCTTACATTCAATTACACCAGGTCCGTCTAATACAATTGTTTCTTGCTCTGGAATAATAATGTGATCATATTCTCCGTTTTTAAATGTTAATTCTTTAGCTATACCAGTAGCGTCCAAAGAGCCTGATAGAGGGAGTATCGGATGATGCACAGGCTCTTCGTAGTCTACTTTTACGCTTTCAAGGCCAAGTATATTTTTAGCCTCTTCGCATAAAACCGGTTCTAATAAATCGCCCATGCGTTGTAGCATAAGCTGAGGGGTTTGTTTTGGCAATTCGCCTTCACTAGCTTTAATAGCAATATCAAGCCATTCATTTCGTGATTGATATTGACTAATGCCTTTAATATATGGCAGCGTTGAACAACTAGCTTGGTCATATCGTGTTTTTTTACCAACCATTATAATTTTCTCCTATAATATAAATTTGCTAATTCTTGTAACGAAAGATCAGAAGGGTAAATATGTGTTTCATGCTCTTTATTTATATATCGATCAGTAACTTTAATAGTTCCATCGTTATAAATAACTTTTGTATATTTATGATCGCCCCAGTTATTAACTTCAAGTAGTTTAATTCTATTCGACCATTCAGTAATTTTTGGTATGTCTTCTATGGGTATCATGATAAATAAGATTTTTGTATTGCTTTTAGTTTAGTGTATAAATTTTTAAAATCATTAGCTGTATATTCAATGCCGTCATAGTTAAATATTGTATCTTCAATAGGATTTTCAATTGGGTTATCTGGAGTTATAGATAAAAACCATAATAAAAAAACTACTTCTTGTTTATTTAATTTGCGTTGACTTAAATTTAAATTCATGTATTAACTCCCATTAAGTATTGTATTTCAGTTAAAGAATCTCTAACTGAGTATTCTTTATCATTAACTTGCACCTTAATTTCACCTGTTAAAAAATCTTTGTAATAACCTCTTATAGATCTTTTAGGTAAGATCAATGGTTTAGTAGTTCCAACTTCATTTAAATGTATATCCATTATTTACCATCCTTATCTTTTATAATTAAAGCAACTGCATATAAGCAAATTGCCATAAAACCTAATATTAATAATATTTGATAGTCCATTATTTACTCTCCTTAGTTAATTTAACCTTATGCCCTTCTGCAATTAATCTAGCTCTCTTACTAGCCATGTAGAATAAGTCGCTAGTCTTCATAGCAACCACCCAGCCTAAGCTAGGTAGTTGAACTTGTAGTGTGTATCTCATTATTTACTCCTCTATTTAGAATTTATATATTGTTTAAATTTATCTGCATCAAATCTTGGATTATTTTTTTTAAAATAATCACATAATTGATCTATCATACTTTTTCTATCAGGGTGCGAAATATCATATATTGTGTCACCATGTACATCTTTACCAAAACCAAATTGTTCTCTCATATTGCGTTTGATAATATCGGCTATTTCTATATAATCTTGTTTACTCATGTTATTTAACTCCTTAATTTTATTTAACATAAATAAATTATATCGAGGATATATATAATTGTATACCTTTTTATATGTATTTATTCGTATTATATTAAGGGCGTTTAAAGTAGAATAATTAAGAGGCTGATAATAAAATAATACTACTCCTTACTCAATATCTCCATATTTTAATCAGCCTCATCTATAATCGGTCGGACGACCGGAACTTCAGATAAAGTTTTTAATGTTTCATGAAATGAATCTATTTCTAATTTATCGTTAAATATTTTCTGATCAAAAGTAAAGTATGTTTGAGAGCTAGAGTTAGCTTTAAATAAGATCCTTTTTTCAGGCATAAATACAAAAGCTAAAATATCACAATGATAGTTTTTATATATTTCGCTTTGATTTCTAGAATTATCAGAAACAAAAACATATTTACCTTCTGGCGTTTTGCTCCTGGCTTTAACTTGAACGGTATACATAGCGGGTCCAAGCTCACAGACTAAATCTGCTGGATGTTTATCTTGACAAGGAAAACAGAAATCACAGTATTCCAGCAAAAAAGTCTGTACTAATGATTCAGCAAATGCCCCTACTCTTGAGTTTCGCTGATGGTCGTCTGAACTTTTTGTTGGCATTTTTTTAACTCTTCTGAATTAAATATTGCACGTCTTCCAACTTGTTGTGCATATTTTGAATTTAATAATTCTTTACCCGCTTTTTCCCATTCTCCAAGTTCCATATAAGCCCTGGTTTTTCGAAACGAAAGCCAGGTGTTTATTCCCATATTAAATACTAAGTCCATAATAATAGCTTTAGCTTCTTCTGGAAATGTAGACCACAAAGGCCAGTGTTTATTTAGTTTTTTTATTACGCTGTCTATATCATTATCTAAAAGATACATAGCTTCTTCTTTTGATATGCCGTTTGTTTCAAGATTTCTTCCAACACCAATAGTTGTATAACCTTGTGAACATTCGTACGGTTTTAAAACTAATGCTTCCCATTGTATTAACCGTTCTTTGACAAGATCTTTCATTTTACTTTTTGGTTTTTTCGTAGGTTCTAAGTGTTGACATACCAAGCATAGCCATAACGATTGTAGATAATTGGCTAAAATCAAATTCAGGCGTATCATATTGAATACCGTTAACAATAAGAATATATTGTATAACAGGTTCTAAGATAAAATGATAAGCGAGTGATAGACCGCAACACCAACCAATAAATGGGCGCCAGCCTGAAACAAATATATTATTGTGTTGTGCTTCAACTTTATTAACTTCTAATTGTGCTTTGTTAAGCGATATTATTTCTTTCTCAAGTTCATGAGATAGTTTTGTTTTTAAATCTTTATCAGCAACAAATTTATCTAAAATGTTGCTAACTGGTTCGATAAGTTTGTCTATCATATATTAATTAAGATTAAATTAAACCTCTAAGGACTAGAGTAAACATACTAATTAGTATTGTTGTAAGACCAGCTAATAACCAACCCTTCATACTATTTACTGATGCTTGTAAATCATCAGTTTTTCTATAAATGGTTTTCCAACGTTCTTCGCACATTTTCTCATGAACCCTTAGGTCTGAATGTACATCATTAGCGGTCTTACGAGCAGCCATTATTCTTCCTCTACTACCTCAACCTCTTCATTTGTAGCATTGATAGCTCTATCAAATGATTGGATACATAGATTCTTATATTCATCAGTAATGACATAATCATCATAGTATTCTTGAAGTCTAGCTAGTTTTTTACCAGCAATGTTTAACTTAGCAGCAAGTGCCATTTGCTCTTCGTTTAAATCAGAAGCTCTGTACTCTACGTTATTAAATGTAATTATTACTGGTTCTTGGTTTTCCATTTTATTTTCTTCTTTACTCATTTAACTCTCCTATAAGTTATTTAAAATTAAATTATATACTAAGAAATTATAATGATGAACTTTCATTAGCAAGTTTCTTTGCTTCTTTAACCTCATCTGTCCACACTGCTGTTGCAATGCCTTGAACCTCTGTAGACTCTCCTGATACGTCTGTATCTGTATGAGTCCAAGTATCGTCATCGTTCTTTACAGAGCTTACACATTCTAATGCGTGTCTATGAAAAGACCTACTAAGCTCTACACCATCTTCTTTGATGACTGTAGCTGTTCTTATTTGTATAGTTTTGTAGTCTCCTACAACTTCTATTTTATCTTCTACTATTTCTTTTGTTATTGCCATTTTTATTTTCTCCTATGTCCGTACCTAGAATCCACTAGGTATATTAGTTAAATTGTTATGTTGTTGTATAAGTTCCTGCAATATTAATATAGTTATCATTAGCACCAGTTTGTGCATCTGCAACTGCTATTGTTGTTGTGCCATCTCTATACAAATTAATATATGCTGATGTTTCATTCACTCTAGCTGAAGTAGGGTTGTTAGCAGCATTCCAATTTGAACCAAATGTTACAGAAACAGCAGTATATTGGTCAGTTCCTGCTCCTGATACAGTAGCGGGTGTAAAAGGTAATCCACCAATTACAGCCCCACCTGAAGCTGAACCTACTGTAATTGCATCTGTAACTACTGTTAATTGAAAATGCACTAAACGACCAACTTTAGTATAAGAACCACCTGTTCTTGCATCATAAGTAACGCTTGTAAAATCTGTCCCATCAGTTGTTAATGTAGGCGTAAAAGTACCTTCTTCATAATCGTCAAGATAGTTTGCCGAACCTGTACCGCCTAGATAAGCACCGCCTGAAAGGTAGAGGTCTTTGAAGCGGTTGTTTATGCTTCCAAGGTCTAAATGGGCGTCAAGCGCACCACTTTGGTTTCCTGGAGATATTTTATTTGTTCCTCCAGTAAGTGAAGCACCATTTGTTCTAGGGTCTAAAACTATTTCAGTAACAACACCAGAGAGGCTACCAATACTTCCAACTATTGAATCGTCTTTTGCAAAGTGAGCTATTGCTCCGTCAGATGTATTTCTATTAAAATGTGCAGCATAATTACCATCAGCACAAAAGAAAGTTCTACCATCAGCACGAAGACTTGTTCCAACAGTTCCGCTACTTGCATTAGTTTGTCCCACCAACAAGTTGCCTGATGAGTCTATGCGGACTCTTTCTGTAAGCCCAGCAGATGAAATACTATTGTTTCCTGATGTAGAAAATACTAAAGAAGTAGCAGTGTTTGATGAACTGTCAGGTGATGCTGTAACTGCAGCCAAAACACTAGAGGCATCATATCCATTTAATGATTTGAACCCAATTCTTGCATTACGCCCACCAGAACCATAATCGTTATATATTGTAATCCCACTATTGTCAGTATCACTTGCAATTTCTAAAGTATTAGTTGGCGAACTCGTACCAATACCAACGTTTCCTGATGCATCAATTCGGAGTCTTTCTACATTGTTACCATCAGCAGCTCTAGACGTGCCAAAGGTAAGGCTAGTTTCTGCACCTGTGCTATTGGTCGAAAGTAGTTGCATTCCACCAACTACACCTGCACCTGCACCACTGCCGTCTGCTTTGTAAAATTCTACAGCTCCTATAACCTGTCCGTCATCAAGAGAAATATCAGTATTTTCTATTCTTATAGTAGGTGCGGATGCTGAAGCAATGTTTAGCAAGGTATCAGGACTAGTATTACCAATTCCAACGTTGCCACCATGTAAAACTGTTAAACGTTCTGTTCCATCAGTGTATAGTCTAATATCTCCAGTGCCTGCACCACCTTGATAAATTAAAAAGTCATCGGTTGCATCATTGGCAATACCAACAAGCCAATCAGAGGATGTTGTTGCACTGTCAAAAGCAATCTGTGAACCATTTGCTGTTGAGTTTACTGAGATTACTTCTGTACCAGTTCCATCAACAGTCAAACCATCCATCGTGGCTGTACCTGTTACGTCTATGCCTGTTGAGGTTGTTTCAAACTTTTTGCTGTTGTTAAAGAAAAGCTCAACATCGCCACCATAATTAGCGTTTAGATATACATCACCATTAGACGGATGCCCAACTACAACCCTACCCGTCCCAAGTAAATTTAAGTATCCAGCACCAGCATCCTTTACATAGCTATCTGAACCATCATGATAAATCTGTAAATCTGAACTAGCTCCAAAGATAGCTTTGTCGTTATCGCCAAAGTTGATATCGCCTGTAGTTGTTAAACCTGTAAGCGTACCAACACTTGTAATATTAGGTTGAGCTGCTGTTTGAATAGTACCTGTTAAGTTACCTTCAACATTAACTACTAAAGTTCCAAGTGAATTAAGTGTTATGTTTCCTGTAGCACTACCATCTGCTGTAGTAAGACCCATTGTGAATTTATCAACAGATTCATCCCACATAAAGATGCCATTGTCTAAATTACCTCTATTGATAAGCATACCTGAATCATTAACAGGACTTCCTGTAAGACCTGCATTAAGCTGGAATAGGTTATCTTCTATATCTAAATTGGTTGTGTCTAGGGACGTTAGAGTTCCATTAACAGTAAGATTACCTGCTACTGTTAAGCTATCTGCAATTTGCACGTCATCAGGTAGTGTTAGCGTTATATTTGCAGACTCACTTCCACTACCTGACACTGTAATCTTGTTAGCAGTACCAGTTACTGTTGCAACATAGTTACCCACTGTATCAGTTCCAAGTGTTACTGAGTTAGCATCTACACTTGATGCTTGTATTCCTAGTGCATCAACAAATGCTTTAGTAACTCTTGTATCAATAGCTGAATTTGCTCTTGTA
>Ga0206131_10001239_pt1 | contig 33221 bp, 31 predicted proteins | sample Helgoland_Spring_FD_148636 | JGI IMG/M metagenome (GOLD analysis project Ga0206131, IMG submission 148636) | Pelagic subsurface seawater microbial communities from Kabeltonne, Helgoland, North Sea - Helgoland_Spring_Bloom_20160517_1 | ecosystem: Environmental > Aquatic > Marine > Epipelagic ... | reverse complement strand
CTTGCTTTTTGAAGTGATTTTATGGCTTGAGCATGTGTTTGTATCGATAATCCGAAAAGAAAAATATAGCTTAATAATGCTTTCATTTGTTGATTTTACGCTTGTCGAGAAGAGCAAATGTTTTTCTCTTTTCTAAATAATAGTTGATGAGAATGTTGCCTTTATATTTAACGATTGCTTCTTTATTTTTTAATAAGAGTTTTCTTTGTTTGTAAAGACCTATAAAATTTTGATAGAGTGACATATGAGCAAGAAAAACTTTCCAGAAATATGAAATCTTTCCCTCAAATAAAAACTTGTAAGCTGCAATGCCATCTAAGGCCATTCTTTTAAACAACATAGGAAATAACCATCCTTTATGGTTTTTAACAATCAAGAATAGGTTGTTTCTAAAGTTTAAATAAACCTTCTGAGCCGAAAGGTAGGATAGTGTTCCACCTCCAAGATGCATGACATTACTTGATGGAATAATTTTAAATTTATAGCCTTCATGACCAAGTCGAATACAAAGATCAATTTCTTCCATGTGTGCAAAGAATGCAGGGTCAAAACCATGAGAATTATGATATAGTTCTGCTCTTATAAGCATTGCTGCACCGGAAGTCCAAGTAACTTTAATACTCGAATTATATTGGCCTTTATCTTCCTCTACATGATCAAAAATACGACCCCGACAGAATGGATAATAATTTCGGTCTATGAACCCGCCACTCGCACCAGCATGTTCAAAGAAGTTTGGTTTGACTAAGGCATTAACTTTTGGTTGGCAAGCTGCAATTTTTCTATCCTCCATAGTTTTTAATAGAGGGATTAAAAAGTTCGGGGTAACTTCTACATCGCTATTTAAGAGGAAATAGAATTCATATTGACCCTCAATTTTTTTTAGGGCCGCATTATAACCACCTGCGAAACCTACATTTTCGCTGTTCTGAATTATTTTGATACCGTCAATAGACTTGATGTAAGCTATGGATTTATCGGTACTACAATTGTCCGCCACAATAACGTCATAAGGCGCACTATACTTTAAGACGTTGTTCAGGTGTTTTTTTAGATGCTCAACACCATTATAATTAAGAATAACAACTGCTACTTTTTTCATGGTTTAGTACTGACGAAAGTAGTCATTAGAATTACCTCCCCAATGGTCTACATTATTTGCATTAGGATTGTCCACATTACCATTTACGGTATTTCTCTTTGATAGTATTTGAGGCCAACTTGGATTCTTTAATTCTCCAACCATATCAGAATGTAAAAGTCTATATGCTCGATTTACGAGATCTGGATTGTAAAAAACAAATCTTCTATTGCTAAAAACTCCAATTTTATTATAAGTCCAAATCTCGTAGGGATATTCGGAAGGAGAAGTTTCTTTGTTAATCAAAGAGCTTGGTGAACCATATTTTAGATAAACACGACCCCGGTCTGTTTCATAGCCATCTTGAAAATTATTACCGTAAACTTTCTCCACAAAATCTACTTGTTTTTTATAACGAATCCAAGATTCGTACAAGCCGTTTGATTCAGATGACTTTATCCAAAATGCTTGTATATGTTTTCGGCACTTATCACTGTCCTTAGTCTTTAATGTTGCAATGATATTTTTAACCTCAGCTGGTCTAGCGATAGGAATAAGACTCTCTAGATAAAAAGCAACACTGTCTTTGGGAATAGAATTCTGAAACGCGGGGTCTAAAATGATTTCAGTTGTTACCAAACCCGAAGAAACTTCGTTGCTTCTTTCAAAGGGGATATTCGTACTACAAAGTTCATTTTCTTCGTTATCAAGCATGCTTAGTTTTAAGATGTAAGATCCAGTTTCAAGCATTTCAATATCGATTAGGCTCAAGTGCGGTATGACAACACTTGTGTCGAATGATTGAGTGGAAGTATATCCATCAATAACTTTATTATTTGAAGCATTTATGAACTCTTTCTTGAATGTCACTTTTGCACTTTGAAGCTGGTTGGTATTGTATGATTCAAAATAGATTGGCATTTTAGTCAGCTCTTTTGGGAAAAAATTCGAGAGCATTGGGATGATTTGATAACCTGACTTTTGAAAGATACCACCACCTGCTGAAGGCACGGCATATTCTGCAACGGTTATATCTGATAGGCTTGGTTTATCATATACATTTTTAATGGTGAAGCTTTCTGTCCCGTTTATCTTGTTTCGTTTTGGGTCTCCAAAATCAGATATTTCAAGTTTTAAGCTGTAGTCTCCGGGAGCCAGGGCAAATCGTTTTATCTCATAAAAATCTTCAACAATACTGTCTCTTAGCAAAAACTGAGGTGAATTCAAGAGATAAGAAGAGGAAGTGATTAGAGAATCTTTTTGGAAGATATCCATGTATATTACTAAAGTGGATTGAAGTGCGGAGTCGCCAATATTTTTAAGATGCGTCGATATACCTGAGAATTGAAGCTGTATTTCAACATAAGCTCCTACGGAAGGGTTATAGAACTCTTTTAAATCCAGATAGGCTTTTAATTTTTTTTCTTGCGCGGAAAAAGTAGTGGTCAGAAGTAATAAAAAGGAGAAAATCAGAAGCTTATTCATACCCTAAAAATAAGCTAATTTTGCCAAATCAGCATCAAAAAATTATTCGTCTATGTGCACTCGTATTTTTTGAGATAGTTGACGGTTGTATGTTTCAAGAAGAAATTTAAAATAGTTGTCTGTACTTTTTGAGATGCATTTTGTGTAATGCTTTAATCGATATTCAATATGATCCTGTAAAAACTCGAGAATTTCGAATCCGTGGTCCATATTTTTAGCACTTTCTAAAATAACTTCAAAGTGGTTTGCCATTGATTCTTCAACAGCAGTTTTACCTTTAAGGCCATTATCAATGCATTCATGATAGCGTTCTTTTATATTGAAAGCTTCTAGTTTTTTTGTATCCAGAAACTTATCATATCCTTTTGGGAATTGATAATCCGCTTCAAATTCCATATCCTCGAGTTCGGAAACACGTGATTCAAGGAATCGATCTGGAAATTTAAATGCATCTTGCCAATTGATGTAATCTTGCCAAAGGCCGAATCTTCGCACGTTGTTTCCAAGATCAATGATATGGAAGTTCGATTTGTTTGGCAGTTTTCTTGAGCCACGTCCGATCATTTGATGGTACAAGGTTAAAGACCTTGTGGCTCTATTTATTATAATTGTTTTAACTGTTGGTTCATCAAACCCTGTTGTCAGGATGCCTACAGAAGTGAGAATTGCATTCGGGGTCTCCTTAAACCATTTAAGAATGTCTTTTCGATCTTTATCACTGAAGGTTGAGTCCAGGTGTTTGATATTATAATCGAGCTTTTCAAATGATTCTTTGACACGAATAGATGTCTCGATACCTGCATTAAAAATCAGTGTTTTTTTCCCTAGTGCAACTTCTTCATAAGCAAAAATCAGCTTTTCTTGCATGAAGTAATTGCTATATAGCATATCTGAACTTGTAATGGTAAAATCACCATTTGTCCCAATCTTTAAACCATGAAGATTCACATCATAACTGAAGGTTTCTGCATTGGATAGGTATGACTTCTCAATGAGTCCAGCAATCGATTCTCCGACTAGTAATCTGTTGTAATTGTCTTTGAGTGGTAAAGATTTATTACTACTCAAAGGTGTAGCTGTAACACCTAGTATATTACAGTTTTCGTAGTATTGAAATATCTTTCTAAAGCTATTGTAATGCGCCTCATCAACAATGACAAGTCCTACGTTTTTAATGAAGTCTTGATCGTCTGTAAGTCGGTTGTGTAAGGTTTCAACCATGGCAATAAAACACGAATATTCATCTTGGTCGGGAAGGTCTTTTACCTCAGAATTAATAATCTTATTTGCAACTCCAATTGCCGAAAGTTGTTTTGAGGTTTGTACTGAAAGTTCAATTCTATGTGTAAGTATTAATACTTTCTTTTTCCATGTTGATATGTACTTCTTTCCTATTTCTGAAAAAATTACAGTTTTTCCTCCACCAGTAGGCAGTTGATATAAAAGATTGAAGTCTTGCCCATTCGTTGAAAGCTCCTCAAGAATAGTATTTACAGTTTCTTCTTGAAAGGGGTAAAGTTTTTTGGCTTTATACAGGTCAACATCAATCATTCTTCGTCGTGTTTGGCAAGTGGCAAAAGTACGTCCTTTCTTTTAAAGTCGCTAGGGAATAATTAATTTATTTTGACCAATGTTGCATAAATATGGCTCCAGCAATCGCAACATTCAAAGATTCAGCACTTCCTTTTCCATCAATTCGAATAGGCATGTTTACATGTGTTCTTATGGAATCTGATATGCCACGGCTCTCATTCCCAAGTAGAAGGGCATTCATTTGAGATAAATCTTCATTTTCAAAGGCTTTACCATCAAGTAACGCGCCACCAATATTTAGGCTGTGTTCTTTAATAAAAGAATCCAGTTCAACATACCAGATATTCACTCGTAAAAAACTACCCATTGTGGATTGTAGCGCTTTAGCATTAAATAGGTCGGCAGTTTTTTTAGAACATACAAATTGCGAAATACCAAACCAATCTGCAGTGCGTATCAATGTTCCCAAATTACCAGGGTCTTGAATGTCATCAAGAAGTATAACTTTCTCAGAAGGATTAAAAGATATTTGATAGTCTTTCTTAAGTACGATAAGAACGGAATTTGGTGTTTTTAGGGTTGATATTCTAGACAGTTCGTTGGGAGAAGCTGTCAGTATTATAGATCCAAGATTTTTAGGGAGCTGTTCACTGTAGTCATTCGAACAGACGACGTATTGAATCCTGTGCTCATATTTTTCTAGCACTTCATCACATATTTTGATGCCTTCAACAATAAAAGATTGTTCTTTGTCTCTATTCTTTTTAAGATGCAAGCTTTTTATCCATTTTAAATGCTTCTGAGAGATTTTTTGCATATGATATTCCTTACTTTTGTCTGAATTCGATGATGAAGATAAATAAACTTTGGCTGTTCTATACATTACTAGTCATGTTGATGAGTGCTTGCTCACTGACTAAGAATGTTCCGGATGGCTATTATCTTCTCAAGAAGAATAAAATTAAATATGTAGAAAAGGTTGATTTTGAATATGATCTTGATGCAATATTAAAACAGCGACCTAATCAAAAGACAATTGGGATTCTATTAAAACTGAGAGTATACAATTTAATTGACTCTGCTAAAATTGTTACAAAGAAAAATGAACGTTTTGCAGGATTTCAAAAAGGTCTTAAAAAGAAACAGAAACGCTATGATAAGATCAATCAAAAACGTATAACACGTGCGCAGCGTAAAGGTCAAAAGGAATACAGAAAGAAGGTGCTTTCTGATACCATTTACAATCACCTGCTTTTAAGAGAGCGCCTCAAATATAAGTTTGGTGAGGAACCTATTGTTTTTGATTCAATAGCCTACAGAAAAACAAATCAGCAAATTATTAACTTTTTAAGACGCAAGGGTTACTATAAAGCGTTGCTGTCTGATTCTATTCAAATTGATACGGTGAAGCAAACCCTTCAGGTCACCTATGCGCTAGATGTTGGTCCTGTATTCACGATTGACACTGTTTTTTATTCAGGAGACTCTGTAATGGTCTTAAATCATGAAGCTTACCTAAAAACGAGAGTACAAAACGATCAATCACACCCTATTTTAGGCAAGCCATTTGACATTGATATTTTGGCTGATTATCGCGAAGATTTTGCTAGGGGTCAGCGTAATAATGGTTATTACAAATACTCAGCATCGAGCATTGAGTTTATTGTTGACACCATTCACTTAGAGATGTCTGCGCAGTTAGAGATGAAATTTAATCCAGAATATACCGGGGTAGCTGAAAATCCTGATAGCTTATACCTAAAGCCGTATAAGCATTCTAAGGTTCATGAAGTTCATTTTCATCTTAGTGACACCTCGAGAGTTACTGGAGATTTCTCAACATATTGTGCTTGTATTGATTTTGATGACCCAACTTTCAGTCAATTTTTTCTTACTAAAGAGTTGTTCTATTTCAATGAACATAATTTAAATAGAAATAGAACGTCAAAAGACACGATGTTCAGGGATGAAAGCCGTCAAGCTTGGATTCATTTTAATGGGGATGAACCCTTTCTTAGTCCCGAAATTATTGAGCTTCAAAACTATTTAGAAAAAAATGCCAATTACAAAGCGGAAGATCTTTCTAAATCTATTAAAGGTCTTTCTCAGCTTGGTGTTTTTAGCGCAGTTAAACCGGTTATTTATGAATTGCCAGATACGGGTATAGTCAGATTCATGGATGTACATTATTATATGCAGCCTAGTAAAAAGCAGTCTTTTGCTTTTGACAATCGACTAACGACTTCATCCACTGGTCAGCCAGGAATAAGTGCCTCGCTAAACTATATCAATAGAAACCTAAATCGTAATGCTGAAAAGTTAACTGTTTCTTTTGGCGCTGGATTTGAGACTCAGACGCTTGTTTTTGCGGAAGGGGATGATGCGTCATTAGATATATTTAATTCTATTGAGATTGCTCCAAGTATCCAAATGGAGCTTATTGGATTGTCACCCTTTTCACCAACGGCTTTATCTAAAAGACATCGAGCAAGAACTTATATTACAGCAGCGTATAATTATGAAAAACGAGAGATCTTCAACAAACGGGAGGTTTTTCAACTCAACTACCTTTGGAAGTTTTTATTAGGTTCAACTCAAATATTTGAAGTTGGTTTGCCAGGAGCATCAGTAATTAAGCTGATTAATATATCTCCTACCGAAGCCTTCCAAGTTCGCTTAGATTCTATAAATGATCCTTTTCTTTCCAATGCATATAGCAATCAATTTGTGTGGCAGGATGCTAGTTTTTCATACGAGTTTAATAATAAAAACAAGCTATTTAAACCGGGTAAAAAACCATTTCTTGGAGCTAATATTTTATTTTCAGCCAGTCTTGATGCGGCCGGTAATTTTCTATCATTATTTAGTCGTCTTCAAGACACTACAGCAGATGGAACTTTAAAATTCCTCAATTTAAAATATGCGCAATTCATGAGGATTGATACAAAATACATTTTATCAAAAAAAATAAATTCTAAATCATCCATTCATTTCCGTGCCAATGCTGGATTTGGTTTGCCATATGGAAACTCTACAACCGCATTACCTTATGACTATAGTTTCTCTGTTGGAGGTGCCAATGATAATAGAGGATGGAATGCCCGAAGTTTGGGGCCAGGAAATTACAAGTTTCATTTGGACCCAGATAGAACGATTACGCAGATCGGGGATATTCGGTTGGGTGGTTCTATTGAATATCGATTTTCACTGAATGAAATTTTTAAAGGTGCCCTATTTACTGATTTTGGTAATATATGGACTTATAAAAATGATTCAAGAGATGCCCAATTTAACGCAAATTCAGTATTCAAAGAACTTGCTGTGGCTTCCGGTCTTGGCCTGAGGTTGGATTTAGATTATTTCATTATCCGATTGGACCTTGGAATACCAATTTATAACCCAGCCTACAGCGATGGTGCGCGTTGGGTTTTTCAGGATATAAGTGAGCGTACCATATATAAACAAGAGGCCATTGATGCTGGAATGAATCCTGACTTATTACCAAGGCCGTTTATTCCTCGTATACATTTTGGTCTTGGCTATCCCTTCTAATTATGAAATTATTTCTAATCTTTATTGTTATTGTTGGTCTTTCATCATGTATGAAAACGGAACCTGCAGATCTAGTTGTTTTTAATGCTGAGATACATACGATGAATGAAAATAACGATGTCGCTCAAGCTGTTGCTGTAAGAGACGGTAAAATCATCGAATTTGGACCGGACCGTCAGATACTTAACAAGTATGCCTATACACGTTCTATTGATGCACGAGGTAAGCAAATTTATCCTGGATTTATTGATGCTCATGGGCATTTAATGTCATATGCTGCGCAGCTTTTAGGAGTAAACCTTGTTGGTTCATTATCAGAGGTTGAGATGCTCAAAAGAGTTGAGAAGTATCGTGATTTAAACAAATGTCCAATTATTATTGGCATGGGTTGGGATCAGTCTTTGTGGGATGAAACAGCGTTTCCAGATAATAAAAAAATGAACGTTTTATTCCCAGACACACCAGTTTGTCTCTATAGAATTGATGGTCATTCTGCACTGGTAAATAAGGCTTTTATACAGTTACTTGGTGATTTTGATGTTCCATATGGAGGTGCAATTTTAACCGATGATTCTGGATTGTACACAGGTGTGTTTATCGATGCTGCATTGCAACTTTTTGAGGAAGTGCTTCCGAAGTATACAGATGAGGAGTTGCGAACTAAAATTTTAGCAATTCAAAAAGAATTGTTTTCGCACGGAGTTACAGGAGTTCATGAGGCTGGAGTGAATGCTGATGAATTGTCTTTGTTGAATGAAATGATAAATTCAGGTGATTTAAAATTGAATATTTATGCGATGCTTTCACCTTCAAGGCAGAACAAAAAATTTGCAAGAGAAAATGGAATCTATCGAAACAAAACTCTTCTTGTTAGAAGTTTTAAGGCATACGTCGATGGTGCGCTCGGGTCTAGTGGAGCCCACCTTAAAGAGCCCTATCATGACCATCCCAATTACAATGGTTTAACATTAAGTAATATTGATTCTTTAAATACACTGCGAGACTTCTGCTTATTAAATGGTTATCAGCTCAATTGTCATGGGATAGGGGATGCAGCCGTTTCACAAATTTTACGAATGTGCAAGGTCGCTTATGAAAAAAATCCCGATCATAGATTCCGATTGGAACATGCTCAAGTCGTTGATTCCATTGATTTTCATTTATTTAATGATTATGCTGTTTTCCCATCTGTTCAACCTACACATGCGACGACTGATCAAAGATGGGCTATCTCAAAATTAGGTCCCGAACGAATGAAGGGAGCTTATGCCTATAAATCTTTATTGAATGAGTTTGGAATGATTGCTTTGGGGACGGATTTTCCTATTGAATACACCAATCCTTTTTTCACGATTCATTCAGCAGTACATCGGCAAAATTCAAAAGGGATTCCGAAAGAGGGGTTTCTTGCAGAAGAATCCTTAACATTTCAGGAGACTTTAAAAGGAATGACAATATGGGCTGCTTTTTCTTCCTTTCAAGAAACTGAACTTGGCTCTTTAGAGCAGGGCAAACAAGCAACATTTGTTATTTTAGACCGTCCACTCAACAAATCCAAAGTCTTTATGCCTAATTATTCCTGGAAGACCTTTCTTAATGGTGACATAGTACATTCTTTAGATTGATATTATGTAAATTTGTATCATGAACATAGAGCAGATTTATACCAAATGCCTTGCACAAGGAGCGTATTACATTGAATCAAAAGGTGAAGTCGCCATTATTGATCCTCTTCGCGAAACGGCTCCATATATAGAACGTATGCAGTCAAATGGTGCAAAGATTAAGTATATTTTCGAGACACATTTTCATGCAGATTTTGTGAGTGGACATGTTGACCTTGCCAATAAAACAGATGCTACTATTGTTTTTGGTCCTAACGCTGCTCCGAGTTTCCCACATCATTCAGCTCATGACCAAGAAGAATTTATAATAGGAGAGCTTACATTAACAGTGTTACATACTCCCGGTCATACTATGGAGTCCTCTTGTTTTTTACTTCGTGATGCTGAGGGTAAAGATATTGCTGTTTTTACAGGAGATACCTTATTCATAGGCGATGTTGGAAGACCAGATTTAGCGCAAAAATCAGCGGATATAACGCAGGAGGAATTGGCAGGTTTGCTATTTGATTCTTTGCGTACAAAGCTTATGATTTTAAATGATGATGTTATAGTTTATCCTGCTCATGGTGCTGGAAGCGCTTGTGGAAAAAACATGTCGAGTGAAACTTTTAGTACAATTGGAGTTCAAAAAACATCAAATTACGCACTTCGTGCTGATATGCTAAAGGATGATTTTATTGCTGAACTCACAGATGGTTTGATGCCGCCGCCTCAATATTTTGGTATGAACGTTCAAATGAATAAAACAGGTTATGATTCTATTGATGAGGTTTTGAAACGCGGTCTAAAACCACTTGAATTGGCTGTATTTACAGATTTACTCTCAAAAGAAGATGTGATTTTACTGGATACGAGACCTGCAGATCAATTTTCAGCGGGTTTTATACCGGGAAGTATATTCATTGGTTTAGATGGGCAATTTGCTCCATGGGTTGGTGCGTTAATTCCTGCAGACCATCAGAAGTTGATTTTATTGACCGAGCCGGGCAAGGAATTAGAAACTGTTCAGAGGCTTGCTCGTGTTGGGTACGATCATGTTCTGGGATATTTGAAGGGCGGATTTGATAGTTGGTTGGCGGCAAGTAACGGTATTGACACCGTTGGGCGTATAGAAGTTAAAGACTTCATGAATCTAGATTTCGAGCAAGAGTGCATTGTTGATGTTCGGAAACCTGGTGAATATGATGCATCTCATCTAACAGTAGCCCGCTCCCTTCCTTTAGATTTTATCAAAGAAAACATTAAAGATTATCCGAGAAACACACCTCTTTTATTGCATTGTGCAGGTGGTTATCGCAGTATGATAGCTGCATCCATACTTAAACGAAACGGTTTTAATGTCGTGGAAGATCTAATAGGTGGTTACCGAGTTTTGCCAGAATCTTTTCATTTGAGAACAGACTTTGTTTGTCCTAGTACTCTTTAATTACGCAAGCCCATGGCGTCTTTTAAGAAACCATTCGCCACAAAGAAGAAGCGCGCAAAAGACAAGAAACCAAGTGTAATCTATGAGTTTTAAACTCACATCTTCTGTGTATGAAACAGAGGCAATTTCTTTTTTATTACCGAGATCCTTTATGAAATCATTAAATGCAGAAAGTTTGTAAAAGCTGCCATTACTTTGGACTGCCAGTTGTTTTAAAACGCTATGGTTTGCAACAGATTCACTACGTTCTTTATCAATATCTTCAACAATAATGCTACCTTTTTTAGTTAACGTTTTATTATTGAATAGTGCTTTAGCTACCCAGTCATAGCGCCCAGGATTGAGCTTGCCCAATTGAGCACGATAACCATTTTCGTATACCGAAAATTGCGAATTGTATTTCCTGTTCTCTTCATCGCTTATTTCAAGAGATAAAACTGGTGATGTTATAGCTTCTAAAGATTCGTTGTAAAATACACCATCAACAACAAGTGCTTCTTCTTTGTTGATACGTTTTGGGAAACGAACAGAGAGACCCTTTGACTTGCCTGGTACGGTTAGAAATTGAATTGTTTTATTGAACAGCTCATCAAAAGTTTTATGTTCGCCTTTTCTCTGGTATTCATTCATACGCCATCGCCAAATACCTTCCCCCATTATTACGCCATAACGGTTGCCCCGTTTTGTGAGAAAAAATAATAGAGGCGTCTTCTTTAAAACGTTACCTATTCTTTGATGGAGTAATACAGATGAACCTTGAGGGGCTTTGAAATCGCCAAATTGTGTATGTAATGGTGGATAGTATTTCAGTGATTCTTCTAGTTCATCGTTAAGTATAAATGAGGTGAAGTTTAGATTTTTTGAAGCCTGAACATCATCACTTTTACCAATTGCGCGACTCGGAAATTTAAGGCCTAGATTCTTGTAAATGTTCTTATTTGTTTCGGGTCCGATAATATACAGAATTGGAATATTTCTATTTTTTAATCCTTGAATTATCGAGAGGTATTCAGGTTTTTTAGGAGAATGACAGATAACTAAGTTTGTGTTTCCTGAATCCTGGGTCCAATCTTTAAATAGTAAGGTTTCACATTCTATATTCTCATCTGCAGAGAGTACATTTTTTAGAGTAGATATATCCGGGTGCGGTGCATCGCTTAAAATGAGAACCTTATTTCTTGAGTCTAGTATTTCTACATAAAATCGTTTGACGTTATTTTTAAAGGTAATTTCTTCGGGTTTATTAATCAGCTGAACCGTGTAGGTTTGATAACCAACAACGTCTGCAGGTAATAGGAATCTTATTTTTTTAAAATCTTCAGTGGCTTTACTGAATCTGATTTTTTTTGAGGCAACGATTTTGTTATCTCTAATAATATTTAGTGTTGTTTCTTCTTCAGGGTATTGATATGCAGAAATATCAATTTCCACTGGGAATTCATTCTGAAGAAAGGCGAGGGGATTGTTGAACACATTTTTTACGATTTGGTCCTTTTTCTGAATAGAATCACCGACTGCTAAAGTGAAAATTGGAGTTGTACGTAGTTTTCCAGCATTATAAATGGGATTGGCACCAACATTGAAATTACCATCTGATATGAAAGCTATCCCTCCGACATTTCTATTGTAATAATTGGTATGAATATAATTGAAAGCTTCTTCTAAATTAGAATTCGCCTCGTCAAATTTGAAGTTTATTGAGTCATTAACTAGTGTCCCGATGGATAATTCTTTAACATTAAATGAGCTACCATATGTTTCTCTGAGATTTTGAATTGTACTTTTTATTTGTCTTGGAACTTCGGAACTGTCCTTGTAGTTTAACATCGATGCTGAATTGTCCGTTACGACGATTAAAATAGGAGCTTCAACGCGTTCCGTGTATGTTTTGACTAGTAACCCTAAAAGAAGAATTAAAATAGAAAAAACCGAACTGAATCTCAGAATATATAATAAGGTTTTGACCACCTTCGGCACAGCGTCTAAACCTCTTTTTTTTCTGTAGGAAAACCAGGTTGTTAAGAGCGCTACAACAAGAATTACAAAAAGCCAAAAAGCTGAATATTCTAGTTCCAAATCCATGTGCTTAAAATTAACGACAATAAATAGAATGTATTCATTTTTCAAAGACAAATTCGAGCGATGAAGAAATTCATGTCTTGTTTCAAATCCCTATATTCGTATCCTAAAATTTATTCAATGTCAAAAACAGTATATATCGTATCCGCAGTAAGAACGCCAATGGGTTCTTTTTTAGGTGGTTTATCAAGTGTGCCCGCAACACAATTGGGGGCTGTAGCAATTAAAGGCGCTTTAGAAAAAGCTAATCTGTCCACAGGTCTAGTGGACGAGGTATACATGGGTAATGTATTACAAGCCGGAGTGGGTCAAGCACCTGCGAGACAAGCGGCTATTGCTGCAGGTATTGGGAATAATGTTCCATGTACTACGATTAATAAAGTTTGTGCCTCTGGAATGAAATCTGTAGCACTTGGAGCGCAATCGATTCTTGCAGGTGACAATCATATTGTTGTTGCAGGTGGAATGGAGAACATGTCAATGACACCGCACTATATGAGTGGTAGGTCAGGTACAAAATTTGGCAACATTCAAATGCTTGATGGAATTACAAAAGATGGATTATTGGATGTTTATAATAAAGTACCAATGGGTAATTGTGCAGAGCTTTGTGCAAAAGAGCACAATATATCTAGAGCGGATCAAGATAATTTCGCAATAGAATCTTATAAAAGGGCATCTGCAGCTTGGGAACAAGGTAAATTTTCAGATGAGGTCGTTCCTGTGGCTGTTCCACAACGCAAAGGTGATCCTAAGATTATCGATTGTGATGAAGAATTTAAAAATGTATTCTTGGAAAAGATTCCAAACCTGAGGCCTGCCTTTGATAAGGAAGGGACAATAACTGCAGCCAATGCCTCTACATTAAATGATGGTGCTTCATGTTTATTGTTAGCTTCTGAGGAGGCGGTTCAGAAGCATGGACTTTCACCGATTGGAAAAATCATTTCATATGCAGACGCAGCTCATGAGCCTGAATGGTTTACTACAGCTCCTTCCAAGGCTGTTCCAAAAGCATTAGCTAAGGCTGATTTATCTGTGAGTGATGTTGATTATTGGGAGTTGAACCAAGCATTTTCCGTTGTTGGAATCGCCAATACTAAGCTTCTTAATTTAGATCCTTCAAAGGTTGATGTAAATGGAGGTGCTGTTGCTCTAGGTCATCCTCTTGGCAATTCAGGCTCTAGGATTCTTGTTACGTTATTGCATGTCCTAAAGCAAAATGGTGGTAAAATTGGAGGGGCTGGCATCTGTAACGGTGGCGGTGGCGCTTCAGCAATGGTCATTGAGAATATTTAAAGCACTTAATCATATTTCGAAAAGGCGACATTTGTCGTCTTTTTTTTTGTTTTAACCTAAACATTGTGTATTTCATGTTGTTTTAAATTTATGTATCAATTAAAGAGAAAACAGCTTATTAAAGCCGACCTTCAAAGCACTTGGGATTTTTTTTCGTCTCCCTTGAATCTTAAGAAAATCACACCTCCGGAGCTTGGCTTCCAGGTTAAAACTGAGTTACCAGAAAAAATGTATGAAGGTTTGATGATTGAGTACACAGTCAAGCCTATTTTAGGAATTCCAATGAACTGGGTAACAGAAATTAAAACTGTGAAGGACCTTGAGTTTTTTGTCGATGAGCAGCGCATTGGTCCATACAAGATCTGGCACCATGAACATCATTTTAATAAGGTAGAAGGAGGAGTAGAAATGACAGACATCGTTTCCTATGTTCTTCCTTTAGGAATTCTTGGAAGACTGATGCATCCAATCATAGTCAAAAAGAAATTAGAAGAAATTTTTGATTTCCGATTTAAAGCCGTGGAGCATACAATTGATTTCTAATTGTCGTAATTTTGCGACAGATTGAAATTTAAAGACTACCATATAGATCAAAAATTAAAAAGCCAACTCGAATATCTTGGTTTTAACAGACCTACTGATATTCAGTTTCGGGCGATACCAGCCATTCTTGATGGTGAAGATGTCATGGCCGTGGCGCCAACAGGAACGGGAAAAACAGCGGCTTTTGCTATTCCAGTCCTTCAACATGTCCTTCAAAACCGCAAAGGGAAACATAAGCACATAAGCACACTTGTTTTGGTACCTACTAGAGAGCTTGCTCAACAAATAGCCGAGGCATTTGAGGCAATAGGAAAGAAGACGGGCGTTAAAGTATTAGGTCTTTATGGAGGCGTTAAGCAAGAACCTCAAATAAAAGAACTAAATAACAATGTCGAGATTTTAGTTGCCACCCCTGGAAGGATGTTTGATTTAATTTCTCAAGGCTTTGTAGATTTGAGTCATGTTTCCCACTTTATAATTGATGAAGCTGATTTGATGCTGGATCTTGGTTTTAATGAGGATATCCGAGATGTACTTCGCTTCTTACCGAGAAAGCGTCAAACCTTATTTTTTACAGCAACGTTAAATAAAAAAATAAAGGCACTGGCATATGATGTTGTGCGAAATGCAATTCGCATTCATGTGTCACCTAAAAATCCAGTTTCTAAAAATGTTCAGCATGCCGTGAGTAGGGTTGAGATGGACGACAAACGTTTTTTCTTGGAAAATTTGCTTAATGAGTTTGAAGAAGGAAAGTTTATTGTTTTTGTCCGTACAAAAGTAAGAGCAGAACGAGTCGTTGCTGCTATGGAGCGCGCAAACATTTCATGCGAAGCGCTTCACGGTGGGATAGAACAGGATGTAAGATTTGACATTCTAGAACGTTTTAGAAATGGAGTAAATACTATTCTGATTACGACAGACGTGGCATGTCGAGGTATTGACATTCCTCAAATGGATTACGTTGTAAATTATGATCTTCCTGAGCATCCAGAAAATTACGTGCATAGATGCGGAAGAACTGGACGTGGAAATAATAAGGGGCATGCGCTCTCGTTTTGTGCGGAAAATGAGGTTGTACTTCTAGAGGAAATAGAAAAGTATACCGGACATGATATTGAGGTTTTTGATCTGAAACCTGAAGAATATCAATCGATAGTCAGTGAGTCTGATTCACATGATAAAAATTGGAAAAAATTAATAGCAGATAATGACAATCCAGATTCTTGGGATTGATAGATAAACTATTTTAGAGCGGGTATATTGATGTTCTCAATATTGTTTTCAATTGATTTTAGTTCAGACGCCGAAACTTTTGGACCCAACTTCAGATTGTATTTGAGAGAAATACCATAGTGTAGAAAGTGATTTTCTTTAAAATCAGATAATATACGCGCATTCAATCCAATACTTAAAATGTCAATCGGGTAATACGCTGCAATATTAATTGAGTAAAAGTCTACTTCAGTCTGTTTATCGCTAAAATTAAAGGCATAGCCTAAATCAATGCCAGAAGTCTGCGTAAACATTGCGCTAAGTTGGGGGATAAGCATACCATAAAAGTAATCTACTTTCAACCCAGCCTGAGAAAAAACATAGTTTTGTTTAGCCCCTATTTTTTTTGAGGGTCTCAGATTAAATGTTTTGTAACCCGCCAAGCTAAACATGACGTCCATTCCTGGTGAATTGAAAAAAGCAAATTCACTCGGGGGTTTTCCAAGAGTGTACATAGATATTGAGGGCTCAAAAGTATAATTAACTTGTTTTTCAGTTAGATTTTTGAGAAGGACCTTTTGAGCTTTAGTTTTGGTTTTGGTTTCCAACTCTTGAACCATCGCGTTTTGTGGTTTTTCTTGTTTGAGGATGGCCATAGAGACCAGCGCCTGCTGTAGGTCATATGCTTTTGACTTTACATTAATGTAACGAATACGTTCGCTTAGATTATAGCTAATTCTTTGCTCAGAAATTGATTTGTACCTTTCTGGGTCTACATCTGAAAATTCTTTTAGCTGACGATGAACAACTGTGAGGTGCTCAATACTGTGACCTTTTTTGCTCATCATTTTTTGAACACGGAGGGCTAGAACGTTGAATTTTTCTAATCTCAACGAGTCTTGCGCGCTCACGGAGTTCAAGGAAATCAAAGCGACAACACAGATAATCTTACAACACAATTTAAACATTAACCCTCTCAATATATCTCAAATATAAATAATTGCGCTTGAATACTAAATTAATTAGATGTCATTTATATATTTTCTGTAGATAATTTATTTAAGGTTTTAAAATTTGAGCTTTTTGTTGAATGATTTTATTAATAAATGGACGCGATTTTTTAGAAAGCGAATCCTTTTGAATTCTGAGAAATTGACCATTTGAATGGAAGCTAAAATCATCCGAATAGAATAGTGATAATTGATAGTATGGAACGACCCAGCTATAGCGCGTGGCTCTCTTATTCAAATGTATAATGATGCCTTTAGGTCTGAGTTCAATGTTGCAATAATTAATGTCGTTGTTTTGTTCAAGTATGGATTTGAACCCTGAGCTATATGCACTGATATTAAGTTTTGTAGATCCGATTCCTTTAAGCTTAAGACTGTCCCATATAGAGAACGGCAAACCAACTTTATCTTCAACTTGAAGCTTTTTTTCTTTTGTAAGTACCGTAGAGTCAATTAGCATATACCATTAAAACAAACAGCGGTAAATAAGGTTCTTGATTTTAATTATATTTGTCGCTCAAAGACTTACATAATTTTACAACACACGACAACGATTTACATGATTTCAAAACTCATAACCATCTATTTTTAGATTTCCTAGTACATATTGATTTTATAAAGTATCCAATCAGAAAAAGTTTGGTGCATAAAAAAACCCTTTTTAAAAGGGTTCTCAAGGTTTTTTTATATTATCTATGATCTATCTATGATCCACAGCCAACACAATCAATCCTAGTATCCATAGGCTTTGTTCCTGACACCTTCATTTCTAGATTATGAATCTTATCTCGGATATCCATATCTTCCATCATATTCCCAGTGAGCTTCCCTTTGAGATTTTCAATTTCTTGTTTTAACGCGTCTAACTCATTCATAAATTTGGTTTTTAGTAGTTTGCTTAACTAAACTACAAATTGGTCGCGGAGCTACAATATTTTTTTCTTGAGAGTTATTAAGAATGTTTTCAACAATTCACCTTTAGCTAAATAGAGAAGGGGGTTCTAGTAATTCATTGTAGGTATATACACTTTGGACTTCTGGAATATTCCCTAAATATTCGCGTCCCTTTAAACGCTGAACCGTATGTGAATTGAGTACAGATGTAACATTTGGCACAATAAGTTTTCGTGCATCTTCGGCGGAATTAGTAAGCCAAGATTTTGCATCCTGATCTTCGAGTAGTAGTGGCATTCTAGCCTCTTTGAGTTTTGGGTTGTTATGGATTTTTTCCAAAACTTCATTCCCTTTTGTCGTCACAATACTGAAAGTGTCTATGAGTTCACCTGATAATTTATTGAGCCAGGTTTCCTTGATGCCTCCTAGCATCAGTCTTTTTTTCGTATTTGTTTGTATAAAGTAAGGAAAAGTCTTCCCATTCTTATGATGGTATTCATAAAAGCCATCTAGTGGGAGTATACACCTGCTTTCACTTGCTGCTTTTCGAAACGAGATTTTTTCAAATAACGTTTCTCCGCGTGCATTTATCGTTTTGTTGCAGATTTCGCGGGCTTGTTTCTCAGATTTTGTCCAGCTTGGAATTAAGCCCCAATGACAAAGTTCCAAGTCTAGTTTTTCTTTAAATGTAAAGACGGCAAACTTTTCATGAGAAAATGCATTGGAATGATAATGGTTTTTGTGGATGTCTTTTAGCGATTCCCATTTAAACTTTAAGCGTTCAACCTCCTCTTTTGAAGCACCAATTCTGACGGCTTCTCTATATATCTTCTCGGCAAGTTGCGAGGCTTCGTAGCACATATATGCTATTTTTTTATAACTTTTTGGATTATCCTTCCCAGTGAGGTGTCAATAACAAGAAGATAGGTGCCAGATTGTAATTCACTTAAGTCAATACTCTGCTCTAGTTGCTGCGCTTTAGATTGAACGAGTTGACCTTTTTGATTAAGCAATTGATAGCTGAATGCTCCCGTAATACCGCCGAGTGTAACTTTACTTTCGGTAGGATTGGGACCTAGTTTCAGTGTGAACTTTGTCTCTTGAATGTCAGCATTGAGGTTTAAAAAGTTGTCTTTATAGGTAATGTTACTAATGGTTTCTACTCCTCCTGCATCACGTGTTGTGATTTTGAGCATAGGTTCTTTCTCATTCTTTGCAATCCATTCATATTCGTAGCTAATTGGTACAGGCAACTCAAACCATTGTGGGCCGCCAAACAAATCAATATAAACAGAATCATTTTCGATAATTTCGTGTTTTAGGCGAAGCACCTCAAAAGTTCCATATGGCGTGGTTATATTTCCCCAGCCATCAACTTGTGTATTTCTAGTGCGGTATTGGATCCAAATAGCATTGTAAATTGGGTTGAGGTCTAAATAGGAATAGCCATTCGAGGTGTAATTTTCTCCATAATTCATGGGTAAAGCATATCTTGTTTCAATTGTGTCTGACAAGACTGGTATTTCTGTACCCGAAATACCGATCGATAAACCAACACTCGTGATGCCATCTGCTGCATTTTTTGAAAATTGATTGATGACATCAATACTAATCGGTAAAAATTCTCCTGCCTGATCCAATGGGATGTCTACGGTTTCTGCAAAATTTGTGGCTTGGTAGGCGTCACTTGCAAATGCTCCAAACGTAAAAGAAGGAATCGCACTTGCGTTATCCATGCTTTGGTACTCTTTTAACATTTGGCTTTCGGCTATAAGGTTTGAAAAGTCCCAAGTGTAATTTTCTCCGGTGCTTGCATAGTCGATTGAGAAGTCATTGCTATTGCTCACGCGTACGGTATCTCCACCATCTGCAAAATCGGATACTTCGAGTGCGATTTGAGCATAAAGAATGGTTGGTAATAGCGCAAAGGGAATTAAGAATTTCATAGTGGCTTTTGTTTAAAGTAAAGTTAAGGGTTTATTATTTCTAATCATATCTGGCTCAAAATTAGTGGAACAAAATCCTTTCAGAACAAATGTGTACTTTTGCACTGCGAAAACAATTGATGTAAAAAAATTTGTTTTTTTAACCACTGGATATGAAACGAATTAAGGAATACAAGACACTTTTTAATGTAGAGGGAGCATTAGATCTTAAGGATTTAAAGAAAACATACAGAAGCTTGGTTAAGCAATGGCACCCAGATAAGTTTCAAGATGATGATTCCCGCAAGGAAGAGGCAGAGCTGATGGGGCAGAAGGTAATCGATGCCTACCATTTCTTGGTGAGTATGGCGCCTGAAACCAAAGAGAGAAACCGACCTGCATACAAAAAGACGATTGACGATTGCGGGATTGAGAACTATAAGCACAAAGGTTTGCTTCTAGAGATTTCCTTTACCAACGGAGCGGTCTATGAGTATTTCGGAGTAACACCTGCTTTATTCAAGAAGCTCATCAATTCAGACAAGCAGATTCGTTTTGCCAAGCGAAGCATCTTTCATTCCTTTCCTTACAGACAATCAAAAAAGGCATTAGAACCAGAAATGGCCTAATACCAAAATAACCTAAGCCAAAGACTTAAAAAAAGCCCGACATATTCAGCTGGGCTTTTTGTATCGTTAAATCAGAAGGATTATTTGTCCAAACATTCATGTACAATCTTCGCATTAAGAAGTGTTAATTATTCTCTTTTAAAGTGGAGATTAAGTATTTTAGAGTGCTGAATGAAAACTGCAAATCTTGTCAAATAAAACGACGGACGTTATTGTATATAAAAGGGCCGTTTTTAGCTCTATTACAGAAATACCATCCAGTGATTGGAACAAGGTACAGAACGGACGTAATATTTATCTTTCATTGCCTTATCTGAGCGCACTCGAGCATGGAATGCAAAAGGAACTCAGCTTCTTTTTCTCCATCTCCTACAATGCACAGAACGAACCGGTGCTGATTGCGGTATTTGTGCGTGTCAAATTTGTAGACAAGCGCAAGCGCTTCGGTGATTCAGTTTTTAAGTTGCGTTTCCCCTTTAAGAAGAAACTCGAAAATATTTTAAGCATCAATGCATTGGCCTGTGGCAACGTTTTTTCGGCTGGGGAGAACGGAATGCTTTGGACTGAGAATCTCGAGGCGCAAGGAGCTTTTGAAGAGGTCGAAAGGGTACATCAAAGCCTTATGAAAGAGCACGATACAAACAAGGATGTTTCCTTGCGTGTGTTCAAGGATTTTTGGCCACAAACAGTATCTGCAGGAAACATCCTCATTAAAAAGGGCTTCTTTGATTTCAAGATTGATGTCAATATGGTCCTGAAGATCCATGAAGATTGGAAGACCATCAATGATTACCTCATGAGTATGAAAACCAAGTTTAGGACGCGGGCTAATGCCGTATATAGAAAGTCAGCGCCCTTGACCGTTAAAGCTTTAAATGCTAAGAACATTTTAGAAGAATCTGAGCACATCGTGCGTTTGTTTGACAATGTTCTTCAGAAATCTGATTTCCATATTGGAACAATGAACCCAGATACCTTTGCAGCGTGTAAAGAGAATCTCGGAGATGATTTTATCTTTACCGCCTATTATATGGATAAGAAAATGCTTGGCTTTAGCACCGCATTTAGGAATGCAGCATCTTTCGATGCCAACTATGTAGGTTTGGATTATAACTACAATGAGCAATATGATATCTATCAGAGAATACTTTATGATTATGTTGAGGAAGCCATTAAAGCAAAAGTTCCTGAGCTTCAGTTTGGGCGTACCTCTGAACTTATCAAAAGTGCCGTTGGTGCAGAACCTCGAGATATGACCATCTACATTAAGCACAAACGAAAATTATCCAACATCATTTTAAAAAAAGTGATTCAATCCGTGGCACCAAGCCCTTTTGAGTTGCGTAAACCTTTTAAAGCCAATTTTAAACATTAATGGATTCATTAACACAAATCGTATTAGGAGCTGCCGTCGGTGAGGCGGTGCTCGGTAAGAAGATTGGTTCAAGAGCCATGCTCTGGGGAGCCATAGCCGGAACCATTCCTGACTTGGATGTTTTCTTACGTTATTTTACCGATCCCATAACGGCAACGGAGCTGCACCGCGGCTTTTCACATTCATTGGTGTTTGCCATACTGATGGCACCCATCATGGGCTGGATCGCCGATAGGATACACAAGAAACGCGAAATAGGTTTTAAGCCCTGGACCAAGTTGTTTTTTCTTTGTATCGTAACCCATCCTTTACTCGACAACCATACAACTTGGGGAACTCAGTTCTTTTGGCCCTTTGAATATAGAATTGCCTTTAAGAATATCTTTGTGGCTGACCCGTTGTATACGCTTCCATTCTTATCTTTCTTATTGATTGCGATGTTTCATAAGCGGACCAATCCTCGACGGAGCTTTTTTAATAAGCTTGGTTTAATTGTAAGTTCATCATACATGTTACTTACGATTGTTTTAAAGGGTTATGCGCATTATCAATTTAGCAAGCAGCTAAAAAAAGATAAGGTTGCATATTTGGATATGGATAGTAAACCGACTCCTTTGAATACAATTCTTTGGAATGCACAAGTTGAAACAGAAACGGGTTACCGGGTTGCAAATTACTCTTTGTTTGATGCTAAGGATATTGAATTTTCTAGAGAGTTCCCGAAGAATTATCACCTGATTACACCTTATAAAAATCAAAAAGAGGTCAAACAGCTTATTAAAATTGCAGCCGGTTGGTATATTATTGAGGAAGTTAATGGTGAATTGTTTTTTGTTGATTTAAGATTTGGTCAGATGGGTATGGACATCAATAAAGCACCTTTCATATGGCGCTATAAGCTCATTCCAGATGAAAAAGGACAGATTCGCGTGGAGCGTGCACGGCAAGATTTTGGTAAATCATCCGCAGGTTCTGTTTTCAGTGAACTTTGGAACCGCATCAAAGGGAATTAAAAGCAGCGCTTTTCGATACCAGAAAATTTGGCGTTACAGGAAAGGGTGGATTAATAATCGAATCGAAAAGCAAATCATAAGAATTCCAATCACGCGAAAGACATTCTTTAGCTTTTGAGGCTCAATCAAGTGACTAATGCGCTCTGCAAATAGGGCTTTTAAGACATCTGTAGAGAAAATCACAGCAATGGTTACCGCCAACGAAAATAAGGCAGTACTGTCGTCGTATAGCGCTTGTGTGTAGGTCACAAAACCAAACCATACCGCAAATACAAAGGGATTCACAAAATTAATCAAGAAGCCATTGATGCCATAGACCAATAAGGAGCTTTTTTGCAGTCTGCCTTTCACGGTCGTGTTGAGGTTTGGTTTAAGGACATATTTGAGTCCCATCACAAGTAAGAGGGCACCTCCTATAATCGATGCCCAAAAGACAAAGGTGGGTTTTGCGATAAATTCTGTAGTGCCATAGAGTGCAATCCCAAGGCAAAGCATATCTCCAAGGATAATCCCAAGAGCAACAGATACTCCTGCTTTAAATCCAGATTCTAGGGTGCTTTTCAGTAGATAAAAAAAGACTGGCCCAATAAAGAGCAAAGTACCCAATCCCAAAAGAAAACCCGTGAGGACCGCCATTATTCCTTGTCTTGCTTCTTCTTATATTGCTGAAAGGCTGCACCAAAAACGAGCCCTAGAGAAATCCCTAAAGCAATGTTGTCAAATGCAGCGCCAAATGCTACGCCTATACATAGGCCAATGCCAACGAAGTAATCAGAAGGTAAATTTTTTTTGTTTTTCATAACATGTAAATATAAAAAAAACCGAATCTATGTTCGGGTTTAATTATTGTGGAGTCGGAGAGAGGCTTCTCGAACTTTTTGGAGGGTGATATTGAGCTGTTGATGATGAAGTTGAATTCCTTAGTTATCTGAATTATTTTTTGTACTTCTTTCTTCTAGAACAGCTTCAATATCTTCCATTTTAAATCCCTTCGCTTTTAGCAGAATAAGATAGTGGTACATTAAATCGGCCGCCTCATTCTTGAACAAATCATCGTCATTGTCTTTTGCTTCAATGACTAATTCTACTGCTTCTTCGCCCACTTTCTGTGCTACTTTATTAATGCCTCGTCTATACAATTGGTTGGTGTATGATTTTTCATCGTTATCATCAATACGCTGACTTATTGTATCTTCTAATTGATATAAAAACCCTTTTGAAGTTTCGTCATTGAAACAAGTCGTTGCTCCAGTATGACAAGTTGGTCCTTTTGGAATAGCAGATATGAGAATTGTATCATTGTCACAATCAATCATAATGTCTTGCACCATTAGCGTATTCCCAGACTCTTCGCCTTTGGTCCATAATCTATTCTTGCTACGACTGAAGAAGGTTACTATGTTTTCTGAAAGTGTTTTCTGATAAGCTTCTTCATTCATGTAGCCCAGCATTAATACTTGTAAGGTATTCGCATTCTGAATTACGACAGGAACAAGTCCGTCTCCTTTGTTAAAATCTATTTTCATCTTGTTATTTTCTAATTAATATGTTTTGTTTTGCGAGGTACTCTTTTAATTCTGGTATTGGAATTTCTCCATAGTGAAATATACTAGCAGCTAATCCTGCACTAATTCCTGTTTGAAACAATTCTGAGAAATGTTCTTTCGTTCCAGCTCCACCAGAAGCAATAATTGGAATGTCAACCGAGTTGTTTGCTTGTTGGGTAATATCTATTGCAAAGCCACTTTTTGTGCCATCATGATTCATAGAGGTTAGTAATATTTCTCCGGCACCTAAAGCTTCTGCTTGCTTGATCCAATCCAATGTTCTGCGCTCGGTTTTTATTCTACCTCCTTTTGTGAAGACCATCCATTCATCGTCGATCAGTTTTGTATCCACTGCAACAACAACGCACTGTGAACCAAATTTAGAAGCAATGTCTTTAATCAATTGTGGGTTTTTGACAGCAGAAGAATTAACGCTTACTTTATCTGCTCCAGCAGTAATGAGTTTTGAAGCATCCTTTAAAGAGTTAATGCCTCCACCAACGGTAAACGGTATGTTAATTTTCCGTCCAATTTTTTGAACTAAATCAATTAAGGTTGATCTATTCTCAATGGTTGCTGTAATGTCTAAAAACACCAATTCGTCAGCACCTTGCTTTACATACCCTTTGGCCAATTCAATTGGATCTCCTGCATCTTGAATATCGATAAAATTGACACCTTTTACGGTTCTCCCATTTTTAATATCCAGACAAGGGATAATTCTTTTCTTTAACATAACTCTTGTAGTTCTTTGAGTGAAATACTCCCTTCATAAATAGCTTTTCCAAGAATGACACCTTCGCAGCCAAGCTCCTTTAGTTGGTGTAAATCATTCATGCATGAGACACCACCACTAGCGATGAGCTGAATCCCAGTTGCTTTCATGATCTCTTGGTACAATTCATTTGAAGCACCTTGCAACATTCCATCCTTGCTAATGTCTGTGCAAATAACGTGTTGTATTCCTTTCTTCTCGAAAGCGTCAATGAAGTCAATCACGTCTAGTTCTGATTCTTTCAGCCAGCCATCCGTCGCAATTTTACGGTTATTACAATCGGCTCCAAGGATAATTTTATCAGGCCCATATTTTGCAATCCACTCACCAAACATTTCTGGATTACTCACTGCAATGCTACCTCCCGTAATTTGTTTCGCACCACAATCAAATGCTAATTGAACAGCTTCATTTGTTTTTATCCCTCCACCGAAATCAATTTGTAGGTTGGTGTTAGACGCGATGGATTCCAAAATTTTATGGTTGACAATGTTTTTTGATTTGGCGCCGTCCAAGTCCACAACGTGTAAATATTGTATTCCGTTAGCCTCAAATTCTTTCGCCACTTCTAATGGGTCCTCGTTGTATATTTTCTTGGTAGAATAATCACCTTTTGTAAGTCTTACACACTTCCCATCGATGATATCTATTGCTGGTATTATTCTCATAATTCTAAAAAGTTTTTAAGTATTTGCTCTCCAATATCTGCTGATTTTTCTGGGTGAAATTGCGTTCCATAAAAGTTGTCCTTTTCCAAAGAAGCACTGAATGGAAGGATGTAATCACATTGAGAGCTTGTCTCATTGCATAGCTCAGCGTAATAACTGTGAACGAAATAAACATCGCTATTCGTTTCTATTTCATTTGCAAGACCTCCTTTTAGTGCATTGATATTATTCCACCCCATGTGTGGCACTTTTTCTTTAGGTGGAAATCGTTTTACCTTAGAATTGAAAATACCGAGACATTTTGTATCACCTTCTTCGCTTGAGTTGCACATCAATTGCATACCCAAACAAATACCTAAAAAGGGTTGCTTTAACCCTTTGATAAAGCCATCTAATTCAAATTCTATTAAATAGTTCATAGCAGTACCAGCTTCACCGACTCCTGGAAGAATAACTCTGTCTGATTTTAGAATTTCTTCTTTATTACATGTTACAATTGATTCATATCCTAAACGATTGAGTGCATTTTGGACAGAACTAATATTCCCTGCGTTGTAATCGATAATTGCAATCATAATTTTCCTTTTGTACTTGGTATCGTATACGTTTCTGTTTTGCTTACTGCCATTTTTATCGCCTTGGCAAATGCTTTGAATATTGCTTCAATTTTGTGGTGTTCGTTATCTCCTTGTGCTTGAATGTTTAAATTACATTTTGAAGCATCTGCGAACGATTTGAAAAAGTGCATGAACATCTCAGTCGGCATTTCTCCAATCATTTCTCGTTTAAAATCAACATCCCAGACTAACCAAGGTCGTCCTCCAAAATCAATGGCAACTTGCGCTAAGCAATCATCCATTGGTAATAAAAAACCATAACGTTCAATCGCCTTCTTTGACCCTAAGGCTTTGATAAAAGCTTCACCTAGTGTAATCGCAACGTCTTCGATAGTGTGGTGTTCATCAATCTCTAAATCACCGTCTACTTTAACCGTCACATCAATGTTTCCGTGTTTGGCAATTTGTTCTAACATGTGATCAAAGAATCCAATTCCTGTAGAAAGTTCATTTTGTCCGTTTCCGTCTAGGTTTATTTCAACGAAAATATTGGTCTCTTTTGTTACTCTAGTAACTTGGCCAACGCGTGGTTTTGCTTTGAGGTAAGCAAAGATCTCATTCCAATTGGTTGTAGAAATTGTGGCGTCTTCATTTGATTCTCCAATAAAGACACTTTTGCAGTTTAAGTTTATCGCCAATTCTATATCAGTTGCTCTGTCGCCTATCACATATGAGTTTTCAAGATCATAGTTACCGTAGATATACTTTTGCAATAAGCCAGTTCTAGGTTTTCGAGTGGGAGCTTTATCTTCTGGAAATGATTTGTCGATTAGTACCTCAGAAAATTCAACGCCTTCATTTATAAATGCTTCAATGATTTTATTCTGAGCTGGCCAGAAGGTGTCCTCAGGAAAAGAACTCGTTCCAAGACCATCTTGATTTGTAACCATGACTAATTCGTAATCGAGTTGTTCTACAATTTTTGATAACCCTTGAAATACACCCGGGTAGAATTCTAATTTCTCGAGACTGTCCAATTGATAATCAACAGGTGGTTCTATCACTAATGTTCCGTCTCTATCGATAAATAATACTTTTTTCATCTTTATATTGCTTTTAATAGTTTGATTAATTGTTCATTTTCAGTCTTCGTTCCAATTGTAATTCGAAGACAGTTTTCAATTTGTGATGCTCTATTTCGAACAACAATTCCATTTTTTAGTAAGTTTTGAAAAACCAATTCTTCGTTTGAAAATTTGACAAGCAAAAAGTTGGTGTCAGAAGGGTAGACTGATTTCACAATTTCTAGCTGAATGAGTTGCTTAATCATCAATTTTCGTTCTTGCTTGATTTTAGAAATTTGCCATTGAATTCTTTCATTCGCTGACAAGACTTCTAAAGCAACATTAATACTTAATGTATTCACATTGTATGGAGGTTTTATCATGTTTAGAATAGCAATGATTTCTGGGTTAGAGAATGCCATTCCAACACGTGCGCCAGCTAATCCATATGCTTTGCTGAAGGTTTGAAGAATGATGATGTTAGAATTTTCATTGAGTAATGATAGTGCGCTTTCTTGTTCTGAGAAATCTATATATGCCTCATCAACAACTACAATTCCATTAAAATTTAGAGCAATTTTATTGATCTCCTCCATGCTCGTTGAATTTCCCGTTGGATTATTCGGAGAGCAAATAAAGAGTAAACCTGGAGCATTGACTTTAGTCTGAATCACTTCGAAAGATGGAAGCTCAAATTTTTCAGTTAAAGGAATCTCAACGATTTCGATGTTGTTAATTGCTGCTGATACTTTATACATTCCATAGGTTGGTGGGAATATGTAAACTTTGCTTTTCCCTGGTTCACAAAATGCTCTGAAGAGTAAATCGATAATTTCGTCGCTTCCATTACCAATGAATATTCGATCTGTATCAACCTTTCTAAGTGCAGCTATTTCTGTCTTGAGACTCGTTTGAAGAGGGTCAGGGTAACGATTTAAACCTGTTTCATTTGGATTTTCATTCGCATCAAGCCATATGTTAGCGGTTCCTTGATATTCGCTTCTTGCCGAACTGTACGGATTCATCTCAAGTACATTTTTTCGTGTGATGCCTTTTATATTAACCATTTTGTATCTCTTTTAATCGAAGTGTTACTGCATTTTTGTGTGCAAACAATTGCTCTGCTTCCGCCATTACTTCAATCGAAGGACCTATCGTTTGAATTCCAATTTCATTAATTTTTTGAAATGTTATTTTCTTGACAAAACTGTCCAATGACACACCACTGTAGTTTCTCGCAAATCCATTCGTCGGTAAGGTGTGATTTGTTCCACTGGCATAATCACCAGCACTTTCACAGCTGTAATTTCCAAGAAAAACAGAGCCAGCGTTAATTATGTTGTCAACGTATTCTTCCGAATTATCAGAAGCAATGATTAAGTGTTCGGGTGCATATTGATTACTAAATTCTATACAGTCCCTGATGTCATCTAATAGAATTGAACGACTATTTGAAATTGCCTGCTGTGCAATCTCGCTTCTAGTTAATTCAATGACCTGTTTTTCTAATTCTTTATTTACTTGGGCAATAACACCTTCGTTGTTTGAGAGAAGAATCACTTGGCTGTCAGCTCCATGTTCTGCTTGCGATAATAAATCTGAAGCTACAAAAGAAGGGTTGCAGGTTTCATCTGCAATAACCAATACTTCACTTGGTCCAGCTGGCATATCTATCGCAACGCCATTTTGCTGAACCAATTCTTTTGCTTTTGTTACGAATTGATTTCCAGGACCAAATAATTTATAAACCTGAGGAATAGTTTCGGTTCCGTATGCCATTGCTGCAATTGCTTGAGCTCCTCCAACTTTATAAATCTTCGTTACACCAACTAAAGAAGCCGTATAAAGTATTGCAGGATTAATTTCACCATTACTGTCTGGTGGAGTGCAAAGAATGATTTCCGAACACCCTGCAAGTTCAGCAGGAATTGCCAACATTAGAATCGTTGAGAATAGGGGAGCAGACCCACCAGGAATGTAAAGACCCACCTTTTCTATTCCTACACTTTTTCTCCAGCACTTTACTCCAGTTGTTGTCTCAACAATTGATTCTTGGCTCTCTTGTGATTTATGAAAGACTTCAATGTTTCTTTTAGCGACTGCAATCGCATCTTTTAATTCTCCAGAAACGATTGACTTTGCACTTTCAATTTCTTGATTAGATACCAATAATGACGAAAGTTGAGCTTTGTCAAATTTCTCCGTGTATTCATAAATAGCTTGATCACCATTTTCTTTGACATTTGAAATAATATCAGATACAATTTGATTGAGCTGATTTCTTTCTATTTCAGGTCGCTTGGTTAATTCAAACCAATTAGACTTCGAAGGGTTCTTTATTACTTTCATTACATGACCATTTTATCGATAGGTACTATTAGTATATTCTCAGCACCAGCTTCTTTCAGTTGGTTGATGACTTCCCAGAATTCATCTTCTTTTATTACACTGTGTAATGAACTCCAGCCTTCTTCAATCAATGGGAGAATAGTTGGGCTTTTCATAACTGGAAGAATTGAGCTTACTTTTTCGATGTTTTCATTAGGTACATTCATTAAAATGTACTTCGTGTTCTGCGCACTAAGAATAGATTTGATTCTAAATAAAAGTTGTGAGAGTATTTCTTCTTTCTCATAAGAAAGCGTTTTGCTTTTTGCAAGAACAGCTTCGGACTTAAGAATTACTTGTGTTTCTTTCAGTCCATTTTTGAATAGTGTACTTCCAGAACTTACAATGTCGCATATACCCTCTGCCAATCCTATACTTGGAGCTATCTCAACCGAACCGGAAATAACGTGTACATCAGCTTCAATTCCATTCTTTTTGAAGAATGATTTAACAGTGTTAGGGTAGGAGGTTGCTATTCGTTTCCCTTGAAAATAATTTAATGATTCATCAGTTATGTCTTTACCCACAGCAAGAGAAACGCGACATTTGGAGAACCCCAATTTTTCAATCACTTCAATTTTCTTTTCTTTTTCGATTAGTAAATTTTCTCCAATAATGGCGATGTCTACAACACCATCCTCCAAGTATTGTGGGATGTCAGCATTTCGTAGATATAGAATTTCAATGGGAAAATTGCTTGCTGTAACTTTAAGCTGGTCTTTGCCATTTTCAATGTTAATGCCGCAATTTTTAAGAAGTGTGATTGATTCTTCGTTCAGTCTTCCCTTTTTCTGGATGGCAATTTTAAGTTTTCTCATTTTTTAAATTTGGTGTCTGAGTAAACAAAAGGGAAGCGTATAGAAACAAAAAAACCCGTTTGATTACTCAAACGGGTTTTAGAAATATTTAGATTAATTTATATATATCATTTCCACATCGCTTGAGTGCAAGTATGTAAATGATGATGATGTAAATTACTTTTGTACATGTTAATTGTTTCTGCTGCAAATATATGTATTTTTTTTAAAGCTGCATATTGACAATAATTAGAGGTGTTACTAAATAACAAAACCTCAATCCATTGGAAGATTGAGGTTTTTAATAAAGTGGAGTCGGAGGGGTTATTAGCATGAGCCCTTGTGACAAACGTGCAGTGGATAAAAGCACTAATTCACTACGTTCATTGTGTTTTCCGTTTCATTTTCTCACTTGAGCAAGCTCATATTCGAGCAGAAACAAAAAAGCACCTTCCTTTCGAAAAGTGCTTTTATCAGAGTGGAGTCGGAGGGGTTCGAACCCTCGTCCAAACGACGATTCTTCAAGCTTTCTACATGCTTAGTTTCTGATTGATTTTCGATAAAAGCTCGGACAGAGACCCCCAAAACTTTAACTTAGATACTAGTTTCTTATGCTCACTTAGTATCGTCGTGAGCACCAGCCCGATGGATTGGACTTCCTGATGGCGAGCCTAACGGGCCGAAGCCTGCCGGAAGTACTTGTTCTACCTACTATTATTCAGCGGAATTAAGCCAATTAACATTCCGTTAATTAAGCAGCAAGTGCGTATGACGTATTGTCAATTATAGTTTGTGACATGATATTTAAGAGGTTCACCACAACCCTCTGCATGCTGACACTTGACCAATGCTACCGCTGTCAAATCCAATGTCGACCCCAAAGAACGTTTTTTACAAAGTTAGAACTAATAACGTGTAAATTCAAAAAGGATTCATAAAGTATATTAAAAAACAGGTTTTCCGTTCCTTCTGATTCTTTTCGGACGATCTGAGTATGTTCCACGTGCTTGAATAATTAATTTTGGATAGTCCGTAATAATCGCATCAATCCCAAAGCTCATCATATCATGGGCAGTTTTAGGTTGATTAACTGTCCAGGCAAAAACCTGAACATTCTTGGATCTAAGTTGCTTAACTTTTCTTCTATTCAAGGTCATGTGATACATGCCTAATGCAAAAGGTGTAAAAGACAGCTCTCTTAAGAAGGCTTTAGCTGATTTAGAGGGTAAATAGGTGAGGTAGGCCAATCGAAGCTTCGGATCCTCTTTATGAAGCGCTTCAAGGATGTTTTTATCAAAGCTCATATAAACGATATTTTTTAGCTTGTAGGCTGCAACCTCCTTTAAAATTAAATCAACATATGCTACTGGGTATGGTTGTGAAATACCGTATTCTGGTTCATCTGATTTTATTTCAAATAAGATAAGCTTTCCACGAATGGTTGATTTTAGCTTTGTAACGACATCTTTTAGTAAGGGTTTTCTTGTAATGTGCTTCTGTTGTTCTGGAAATCCCGTATGTACTTTTGATCCGCAATCAAAGGCTTCTATTTCAGCCTGGGTCATTTTGTAAATATTATAAAGCTTTTCGTCTTCAATTGCTTTTCCATTTGGATCTAGGCAAAAATCTTTGTGAAAATAAGGTTCATGTGAGATGACAAGCTTTCCTTCTCCATTGACCACGACATCCCATTCTATTCCGTCCGCACCGTGTTCAAAAGCTTTTTTAAATCCTTCTATAGAATTTTCAGGCATTATTCCTCGACATCCTCTATGTCCGATGATTCTAATTGTATTTTGGGTATGGAATAATCCTGAATTGATGAGCATGACAAGCAGAGGTATATATTTCATAAAGCAAATTATTAGACATAAAAAAAGGCCTCATTTGAAGCCTTTTGAATGGTTGTTTTACAGTCTCCCGAGCATTCCTTTTTTAAGCTTCGAGCTCGCTGGTTTATCACCAAGCCAAATAGCGTAAAGTGCTTTCTTAAATTCAAGACCTTCAACGATTCCTTTATATTTTCCGTTGATTGTAACCGCAACACCTTTTCCAGGCACATAGATCATTAAAATTTCATCTTTCACCTTGAATGGGTCAGAAAAGAAGCCTTTGAATTTAGCAATCTCAGCCGCTGATGCTTTTCCGGTGCTAGCATTGGCAAAGCCATCTTTTACAGATTCGTTAAATTTGTCTCTTGTTACCTTACTTGAGGTAATGACGATTTTAATTGCGGAACTGGCATCTGTTGCCATTACTTTATTGGCGTCCATTGTCGTTTTTTCAAGGTATAGCCCCGCGACATACAAATCAAGTGTATATTTCTCTCTGAGTCCACATCCATTGAAGTATAGGGCTGTTCCCTTAATGTCCAATTTTGGAGGGAAGGTCACTCCTGAAATAGTTCGGTTTTGCGCAATAGAAACATGTGCCATAAAAAGTACCAAAAGGCTAGATAAAATAAATTTCATAAGATTATATTTTTTTTTAATTCTGAAAACAATTTTTGTTTCCAATAGGGTTTGCAATTATCATGCTAAAATAAAGATTCAGTCTGTGAATTCCTTAATTGATTTGTTATATTTATCTTAAAATACTAGAAAATTATGAAATTATTAGCCATTCTATTACTCTCAATTGCAGGAATGTATCTTGGGTATAAACTACGGAAATCAAGTAAAGACGATAATAACGAGCGTTTTGCAATATATGGAGGTTTGACCTTTTTAATTGCTTTGACT